>ENA-UONW01000044-UONW01000044.1-human-gut-metagenome-genome-assembly--contig:-CS52-NODE-44-length-172115-cov-24.732791_pt1 | contig 172115 bp, 143 predicted proteins | sample MGYA00242463_ERZ724010 | MGnify/ENA metagenome assembly ERZ724010
AACACTTCCAATTGATTCGTTTCCATATTGCAAAGGTCGGAATTTCTATGGAATTTCAACAAATATCCCCATTAAATTTCTACTGCCCCCCATAACCTTCCATATCATAGAAACATTATCAAAACACATATCCAACAAATAAAAAAGAGAATCGGTAATACGATTCTCCTTATGTGATCCCGACAGGATTCAAACCTGTAACCTTCTGATCCGTAGTCAGATGCTCTATTCAGTTGAGCCACGGGACCTTTTTTCTTAATTGCGGTGCAAAGGTAACAATATTTTTTTATACAAACAAATATTCTCTATATTTTTTATCAAATTCACATAAAAAATAGACAAATAAAAAAATTATTTTCAATTAAAACGACCATCTTGCATTTAAACTTCAAAATAAAGATTTAAATTCACCAATAAGCAAAAATAAGCGAGAGGATATCTCGTGGCAGTAGAAATTTAATTGGGGTATCCGTAGAGTTTTGCGATTCTAAAGAGGAATAACTTTTTATCTGTCACTCCATGAAGATTAGCTCTGAAAAGTTTGATTTTAGCATTGAATGACTCAGCAGCTGCATTCGTGGAACGATTGTTATAAAAGTTCAATATTTCATCATAATGTTCATAAAAGGTTGCAGCAATCACATTAAACTGCTTCATGCCTGCACGTTCCACTTTATCATACCATTTTGCCATACTGAGCCTTGCGGCATCTTTGATTGTGTTTTTGGAAAATATCATTCTTAGTGAGTGCGACAGTCCGTAAGCAACTTTAATATCCGGGTATTCGTCAAATAGGATTCGTGCCCTTTCTTTTTGTCTTTCTGTCCATTTGTCTGCTGATTTAAACAGCAGGCAACGACTTCTGATAAGCAGTTCGGGGCGTGTGTCTCCGTTTGGGAAACGAAATGGCACATAGGTTTTACCCGACAGCTTGCATTCTTCCATTTCCTCGTTGCTCTGCTGCAGCGCATCCCAGCGATGTGCCACGCGAATTTCCTGTACAGCATCACCGGCCGGTTTCTGTATGTGAAAGCGGTCTATTACCCGTTTGGCATTAGGAAAGGCCACAGAAACAATTTTGCGCATCGAATCTGAAAGATCAAGAGTGACCTCCTCCACCTTCATACGTTCCGCTTTATCAATCTGTTTTAAAGCCTGTATTATAGCCTCAGATTTTGTTCCGGCAACGACCGCCACAAGGCTTCCTTCAAGTGCATGACGGTCACGGTTGGTGACAAACGTATACAGTTCGTCATTAGACAGGGAGGATTCGTCTATTGCGAGGTGGGGACCTATGTTCTCAGGAAACAGCAGCCATTTGTCGGCATGATCCGGTTCATCCCACTCACGGTAACCACTTAATATTTCTTTGTACTGCTTCTCAAAAGTATGTGCATTTATATGATAAAATGTTTCAAGCGTACGGCAGGTCACTTGGGATGTCTCCATACGTTTCTTTTAAAAAAGCCCCAAATTCTTTGGAGTAACGGGTGCCTTGGCAGGCCACATCAAGCGTAATCGGGAGACTGAAACTTTTACCGGTGCGAAGGTCTGTCCATCTTCGGCGACGGATTACCAGTATAACCTTATGGTCACGGATTGGGAAATCTGTAACGTTGACAGGACTCATAAAACCCTTTGACTCAAAATGGATATCATTAGATAATTCTGAATTCATTAATTCATCAAGATGAATATGAATCTCACTCGAAGATTCTTCAACACTTACTATACTAAAATAATCCAGTATTTCTGAAGGCAGCACCAGGCGGGCTAACACTTCCAATTGATTCGTTTCCATATTGCAAAGGTCGGAATTTCTATGGAATTGCAATAAAAAATCCCCATTAAATTTCTACTGCCCCATTCTTATCATAAAACATACACTCCAATAAATAAAAAAGAGAACCATATCATTGATTCTCTTTATGTGATCCCGACAGGATTCAAACCTGTAACCTTCTGATCCGTAGTCAGATGCTCTATTCAGTTGAGCCACGGGACCCCATTTCTTAATTGCGGTGCAAAGGTAACAATATTTTTCATACCAGCAAAATGTTTTCTGAAAAAAATTCAGAAAACATTTACTTTTCATCCATTTCATGCAAATGAGGCAAAGAAATATGATATTTAACAGCCATAAGCCTTACGACAACAACTGTTGTAAAACTTGAAAATACTATTATTTCCAAATTAAAGCCCCAATAATAACAGATTTGGTAGACAAAGCCTCCCAAAATACAAGCAACTGCATAAATTTCCTTTCTGAAAATAAGCGGAACCTCGTTAATTAAAACATCACGAATTATACCGCCAGCCACACCTGTTATACACCCCATTATTATAGCAACCCAAAAAGGGAAACCTGCATACAATGTTTTTTGAATACCTGCAATGGTAAACAATGCCAATCCCAAAGTATCAAACAAAAACCAAGTGCTTGAAAATTTAACTATTGCCTTTTTAAATATAATTGCAAGAATCAACGCTGCTGCTGTACATATTATATATATAGAGTTAGTCATCCAAAAAGGCGTAACCCCAAGCATGACATCACGAATTGTACCTCCACCAATTGCTGTTGCCAAACCAACCACGTAGCCACCAAACCAATCAAAGTTTTTAAAAGCAGCCCATCTAATGCCGGATATTGCAAAAGCGAATGTACCCAAGAACTCAATAACTATCTGTATGGTATTCATTTGTTAACAACGTTTACTGGCTTACCGTCAATAAATGCCTTAATATTGGATGTCACAATATCAACAAGACGAACGCGAGCTTCATAAGTAGCCCAAGCTATGTGCGGCGTTATATATGCATTTGGTGCCTTAAAAATAGGATTATCCTCACAAGGGGGTTCCTGACACATCACATCTGCGCCATAGCCGCCAAGAATACCTTCATTCAAAGCATCTGCCACATCATTTTCATTTACCAACGGCCCTCTGCCTGTATTAATAAGAATGGCACCTTTCTTCATTTTTCCAATAGTATCCCTATTTATCATTTCTTTTGTTGATGCAGACAACGGACAATGTAATGTGATAATATCACTGATACCCAAAAGGCCATCAAACGTAGTTTTCTGAATGCCATCAGGAAGATCTGCCGAATTTTTACTTGTATAAGCAAATACGTCCATACCAAACCCGCATGCAAGACATGCAACCTTATATCCTATATGCCCAAGTCCAACAACACCTAATGTCTTACCTGCAAGCTCATTTAACGGTGTATCCCAATAACAAAAATCTTTACAGTTACTCCATTTTCCATTACGATTCTGCTTTGCATAATGAGCAACCCTATTTGTAAAGTTTAAGATATGGGCAAATGTCATCTGCACAACGCTATCTGTACTATATGCAGGAACATTTGTAACAACGACCCCATGTTTCTTTGCTGACTCTACATCCACAACATTAAAGCCAGTGGCCAACACACCTATATATTTTAGCTTTGGCAGTTTCTCAATTATGTCTTCTGATATAACAACTTTATTTGTTAAAACAGCTTCAGCATCTTTGGCACGTTCCACAATCTCTGCAGGAGAGGTCCTGTCATAGACTGTCAAATCGCCTAAACTTTCAATACCTTTCCAGGATAAATCGCCAGGATTTACACTATATCCATCTAAAACAACAATCTTCATATTTTATACATTTTAAATTATTCTCTAAATCGATTTCCCCAACATTTCAGCATCCGTTGATATAATTTTTCCTCATTCTGCGAATGTTGACTATGCCATATACGTTCATTAACTATATTATCAGGCAAAAACTGCTGCTCAACAAAATGATCAGGATAATCATGAGAATATTTATATCCGTCACTATAACCCAAATCTGCCATAAGTTTTGTCGGAGCATTTCGCAAATGTAACGGAACAGGCAAATTGCCTGTTTTTTCTACCAAACCAAGCGCGGAATTAATACCATTATACGCAGAATTACTTTTTGGACTTGCTGCAAGATACACCGTTGCCTCTGCAAGAGGAATTCGTCCTTCTGGCCATCCTATTTTATTTACAGCCTCAAAAGCAGCATTTGCCAATAATAAAGCATTGGGATTAGCCAAGCCAACATCCTCTGACGCACTAATAATAAGTCTGCGAGCAATAAATTTAGGATCTTCCCCTCCCTCAATCATTCTAGCCAGCCAATACAAAGCTGCATCCGGATCAGACCCTCTAATACTCTTTATAAATGCAGATATAATATCATAATGCATCTCACCATCCTTATCATATGCTAAAGGGTTTTGCTGCAAACAGCCAACGACCAAATCATCAGTAATCTCCACTGTATTATTCTTAACAGAATCAACTACCAATTCCAATATATTAAGCAATTTACGTGCATCTCCCCCACTATATCTCAATATTGCCGCCGTATCTTTAAGTATAATGTTTCTTTTCTTAAGTTCTACATCATCTTTAATCGCTCTACGCAACAATTCAAGCAAGTCTTCCTTTTCAAGAGGTTTTAACACATAAAGTTGACACCTCGAAAGCAAAGGACGGATAACTTCGAACGAAGGATTTTCAGTCGTTGCACCTATCAAAGTAACTATACCCTGTTCCACTGCAGCCAACAATGAATCTTGTTGACTTTTACTAAACCTATGTATCTCATCAATAAATAATATAGGCGTAAAGTTGTTAAAAAAGCCAGCATTTTTGGCCTTATCAATTACCTCCCTTACATCTTTAACTCCGCTAGTCACCGCACTCAGCGTGTAAAACGGAACCTTTAGCTGATTAGCCACAATCAATGCCAAAGTTGTTTTCCCTACACCAGGAGGCCCCCATAATATAAAAGAAGTGACCCTTCCCGCTTCTAACATATTGCGAAGAACGGCATTCTTTCCCACAAGATGTTTCTGACCAATATAATCGTCAAGAACCTTGGGTCTCAATCTTTCTGCTAAAGGCTTAACCATAAATGCAAAAGTAAAAAATATATGTCATTTATGCAAAAAATATCGATTAAAAACTTGCGAATAAAAGATAATATATTACTTTTGCAGCATTCATAGAAACTGAAAATTATTATCAATAGTGAAAGTTACAATCCTCCAGACGGATATAAAGTGGGCGCAACCAGATGATAATCAGGCTGCTGCAGAAAGACTGATATCCAATAATCGCGGTTCAGACCTTTACGTCTTACCAGAAATGTGGTCAACGGGATTTCTAACTAATCCTGAAGAAGGCTCTTTGAATATTAATTTCCCAGAATCGCTTGATTGGATGAAAGAAACAGCATTTGAAAATCATTGTTCAATATGTGGAAGCCTCTCCGTTACAACTCCCCAAAAACAATATAGAAACAGACAATACTTTGTTCTACCTAACGGTGATTATTATTATTACGATAAACGTCACCTGTTTCAATATGGAGGCGAAGATACTTATTATACATCCGGAAGCACTAGAGTCATAGCAAAATATAAAAATATAAGATTTTTACTACAGACATGTTACGACTTGAGATTTCCTGTCTGGATGCGATATAAAGAAGATTATGACGCCATAATTATAGTTGCGAACTGGCCTCAAAATAGGAGAAGCGCTTGGGACACACTTATTAAGGCCAGGGCTATAGAAAATCAATGCTACGTAATCGGTGTAAATAGAATCGGCTTTGACAAGCAATGCACATACAACGGCGGAAGTGCAATCATTGACGCAAAAGGGTCCTACTTATCAAAAGCGACCGACAATAGGGAACAAGCAGTTACCGCAGAAATTGATCTCCAACAATTAAATTCATTCCGATCAAAGTTCCCTGTATTAAAAGACAGAGATATATTTAATATATAATCAGAAATTAATTTACAAAGAAATATGAAAGATATTGATAAGAAATCACTCACATTAAAAACTATTAACAAAAGCAACGTTTGGGACATACAAGAAAACGATGTTTTCAGAATGCTTGAAGTAGCCGAGAAGGATTCAGACATCAGGGAAAACATAAAACATTATATTGATATAATAAAAAGTGCTTTTGAAGTAGAAGAGATAAAGATAGATCGTCCTGAAATTATAAAAAAATATGAAGCACGCGGCTTTCAGATAGGAACTATGCCAATAGATGAAAGCCAAAAAGTAAAAATAGGCATTAAAAAGAGGCCTATTCTAAGAGTTACTGACTTGACTTACGAAAATATAAGACATATCTCGGCAACAAAATTACTTGAAGTCATAGACCGTAACTTTGGCGGCGGTTGGGATTCTTTGTCACAAAGTATTCAGGACATAATTCAAAGTGGATTTGACATAAGTACAACGACACTTCCAAAAGACCGTCTTCACAAGGCTGGAGGAATGTACGAAAAAAAAGTTGCCGACGGATTTGCTGTCTTAGAAATACCCAAAGGTGCATGGATTGAAGCAATATTCGCAAAATTAAAGCCTGAAACAGAAAAGCCTCGTTTGAAATTTGGCACAGAAGATTCGCGAAAATATGACTCTGACGATGAAGACGATGAAGACCTGCCAGACATTGACGAGAAATACAATGACCCTGACGATGATGATGACGCATTCGATGACGACAAGTTAACTGAAGAAAGCTACAGAACAACAATCGAAGAAAATCCGGAAGACCTTGACTTGACTGCTGAAGATGTAGCCGACGATGATGCATATTAACGAATATTTATAGAAATCTAAATAGCGTACGACCGGCCGTGTTTCTATAGCAAAATATAGAAATACGGCCGGTTTGTATATTTAAGCCTAATAATAACACAATAATAAAAAAAACAATGATTTTGTCGCATATATCTTTTTATTATTTTTCTTCAGAATTTAAATTTTTATCATTACCTTTGCAACATCAATCGGTTCATCATTTTGATGATTAAAAGGGAATGAGGTGTGATTCCTCAACAGTCCCGCTGCTGTAATTTGTCTTTTATGGAGCAAACAAAAAGCCACTGTGTTTTATAGGGAAGGCGTTTGTTTTTTTGACAATAAGTCAGAAGACCTGCCATTGAAATAAATTTATACCACCTGCTTCGAGGAAGGCAGTTGATAAGATAATTTGCAAATGAAAAGAATAACAACATTTGTACTGACATGTATGGTATATACATGGACCTATGCACAGTCTGTAAAAAATGACACGATTGATAATTCATATCAATTGCAAGATATTGTTGTTACTGAAAACAAAAAGAAAAACGAAGTTACAAGTACAGCCCCATTGTATATAATAAGCAACAAAAATCTCAACGCCACAGGCATAACAGACATTGCAGATGCCCTTAACCGCCTTCCTGGAATAACAATAAGAGACTACGGAGGAGCCGGCGGTATGAAAACTGTTTCAGTAAGAAGCTTTGGAACGCAGCATACAGGCGTAAGCTATGACGGCATTATGCTCAGCGACTGTCAAAGCGGTCAAATAGACCTGTCACGTTATTCTTTAGAAAACGTAAACAACATCTATTTGGTCATAGGTGACAATGAAGATATATTTCTCCCGGCAAAAAACGCCAGCCTACCAGCTGTTATAAATATTAATACGATAAATTCACCGACAAGTGACACGAAGCCACATATAACATCACAAATTAAATTTGGTTCTTTTGGGTATATAAGTCCATTTATAAGATACGAACAAAACTTATCGGATAAGTTTTCTGTTTCTGCAATTGGTGAATTTATATATGCCGAAAATGATTACCCCTTTACGTTGCATAACATATCTGTCATTACTAAAGAGCGACGCACCAACAGTAGAATGAAATCCGGACATGGTGAAACGAACTTTATTTGGAACATCAACACAAGGAACCAAATAAATGGCAAACTTTATTATTATGACAACGACAGACTACTCCCCGGTCAGGTTCGTTATTATACAAATATAAGTAACGAGAAATTGAGAGACCAAAATTTCTTTGCCCAAGTCGGATATAGAACATACAACAGCAATAATCTTTCACTAAAAATCAAAGCAAAATATAATTGGGCAGCTTCGAAATACAGTGACGGTTCATATACTGACGGTATTAAAGACGCCAACTATTGGCAAAGAGAAGCCTACTCGTCGATTTGTCTTCTATATACGCCACTAAAGGATTGGGCCTTCAGTTATGCGGCAGACTATAGCTACAACAACATGAGCAGCAGTCTGTCTACCGACACGCATCCATTCAGGCATACAGTACTTCAGTCTGCTACTGCAAAATACAAAACTTCACGTCTTTCCGTAATAGGAAAAGTTCTATTATCGCTATATTATAACGATTCGCAATATGGTACTGCAGCCAGAGACATGCGCAAGCTGTCTCCTTCTCTGTCACTTTCTTACAAAATTGTTAAAGATTGGGATTTTTATTTTAGAGCATCTTACAAGAATATATTCAGGGCTCCAACTTTCAATGAATCGTATTTCTATCATTATGGAAGTACAGATTTGTTGCCGGAAAATACCGATCAATATAATGTAGGATTAACATTTCTACAAAATGTAACACGAAAAACGAATGTAAAAATAACATTGGACGGATATCTAAACCATGTGAAAGATAAGATAGTAGCAGTTCCATACAATATGTTTATATGGACAAATATAAATGTCGGCAAAGTAAGAGTGTTGGGAGTAGATGCAACGATAAACATGACTCATAAATTTTCAGACAAGCACTCATTGATCTTTACTGCAAGCTATAGTTTTCAAAATGCAGAAAACCGTACAAATCCTAATTCACCTTATTATGGATACCAAATTGCCTATACTCCTTCACATACAGGAAGTGCGTCTCTATGCTATGAAAACCCGTACATTAACGTTACACTACACGGTACAGGAATGAGTAGCCGAAGCGCAAACAATGAACATTATGAAGACTCCAATATACCGGGATTTTTCGAAACTGGTATAACACTTTTCAAATCATTCAAAATACTGAAGAATGAAATGACTCTTCGAGGGGACATTAAAAATTTATTTAACAAACAATACGAGATAGTTAAAGCCTATCCTATGCCAGGAATAAGCTATCAAATTTCAATTAATTATAAATTTTAATACAAAACAGAAATGAAAAAATTTTTAAGTTTTGCAGCAATTGCATTATGCGTATCATTTGCTTCATGTAGCGATGACGATGAAGCTTACGTTCCAAAACCTGTTGATGTCAGCACTGGCGTCTTCATTATTAACTCAGGAAACCAAAGTTCTCAAATTAGTGGTAGTATCACATCTATAGACTACAACACTTTGGCTGCTACACAAAAAATCTTTCAGGCTGCCAATGGCCGCAATCTTGGCACTACGCCAAATGACGCTCTTATTTATGGTGACAAATTATATATTGTTGTATCAGGCGAAAACATAATAGAAGTCGTAAATAAAAACGACATGCGCTCTATTACAACAATAAATACAACCGAAGCCATGGGAGCAGACAAGGGGGAAACACCAAGACATATTGCATCTGGAAACGGTAAAATATATGTATCTACATTTAAAGGATATGTCGCAGCGATTGACACGACATCATATAACATAGACAAAATTTATCAAGCAGGCTCATATCCAGAAGGCCTTGCCGTTGACGGCAACATGCTGTACGTTGCCAACAGCAGCTATGGAAACGGAACAAATCCATCTATATCATACATAAACCTGACTGACAACAGCGTTACAAATCTTACAGACCCACTAATCACAAATCCTGTCAGCATCAACATCATTGACGGCAATCTTTATGTAATGGACAGCGGACTATATGACAGCAACTACAATCAATATGGCGCAGGTATAAAGAAAATTACAGCCGACAAGAAAGTTACGAACCTGATTGATGCTACAATGATGGCAACAGACAAAAACAATATATATTTAATAAATGCTCCTTACAGTTATACTGCACCAGTTAAACCTACTTACAGTATATATAACATAGCAAGCGGTGAACTAAAGACATTTATTAACGATAATCTGCCTTTCAGCCCTTCTGCAATCGGCGTTGATCCTGTAAGTGGAAATGTGTTCATTACATCATACAGCAAGAATCCTGACACTGGCTATGCAAGCTATAACACAGACGGCTATGTAAATATGTATAAACAGGATGGTACTTTTGTAAAAGAATTTGCAACAGGAGTTGGTCCTACTGCAATAGTATTCAATACAGGCATTATTTATGAATAAGCATTTAAACATAGCACTATTATTGTTGTCAGTGCTGACTACCCTGGTTTCGTGCCGGGGTAACAGCACTGACACATCCTATAGCGGCGACACGTTGAAACTGAAATATGCCAAACAACTACACATAATTAAATGTAAAGGCTACACAGTTGTATCTCTTAATGACCCATGGAACAAAGGTAAAACTCTACATACATACATTTTGGTTCCATCTGACAAAAGCTTACCGCCAAATTTGCCACAAGGCACCATTGTAAGAACTCCTCTGCAAAGAGCTGTAATAACCACATCTGTACATTGCGGATTAATATTGTCATTTGGCAAACAGAACAGCATCAAAGGAGTATGCGATGTCAAATATATTAACCTGCCATGGATACAGCAACAATGTAAAGATAAAAAAATTGCCGACTGCGGCAGTGGCATAACGCCCACACTTGAAAAGATTATAGAAATAAATGCTGATGCTATATTAATTTCTCCTTTCCAAAACAGCGGAGGATACGGCCGGCTTAACGAATGGAAAAAGCCAATAATTGAAACAGCAGACTATATGGAAACATCAGCACTGGGACGTGCTGAATGGATGAAATTCTACGGAATGCTTTTTGGAGCAGAAAAACAGGCTGACAGCATATTCAATGATGTCGAGACAAAATACAACAAGCTAAAGCAGATAGCAAAGGCATCAAATACAATACCTTCTGTGATTATCGACAACATGAACAGTTCTGTGTGGTATGTGCCAGGAGGCCAAAGTACAATCGGACAGATTATTGCCGATGCAAATGCCAGCTATCCTTTTTCTGACAAGAAAAGCAGCGGCAGTCTGGCTCTGCCATTTGAAACAGTTCTTGAAAAAGCCGGAAACTGTGATATGTGGCTGATAAGATATAATAGCCCACAAAAAGCTACATATGAATCATTATTAACCGAAAACAATGGATACTCACAATTTAAGGCATTTAAAAATAAAATGATATTCGGATGCAACACGTACAACAATACATTCTATGAAGATACGCCTTTTCATCCAGATTTATTGCTGCGTGATTTTATCATTATAACACACCCTGAAATAAAAACACTCGGAAAAGCCAAATATTTTGAACATATAAAATGAAAAAGCATTGCAGATTTTTTGTAATAATCATTTTGTCAATAGTCTTACTGTTTGTCATAAATATTATCTACGGAGCTGTAAAAATACCTATAGCCAGTATTATTGACATATTCAGTGGAGCAACTAACGTAAGCGAAAGCTGGAAATATATAATATTGGAGACACGTCTGCCGCAGGCTTTAACTGCAATATTATGCGGCGGAGCCTTGGCTGTAAGCGGTCTACTATTACAGACTGCATTCTGCAACCCTCTTGCTGGTCCATCAATATTCGGAATCAATAGTGGCGCAAGTCTCGGTGTAGCTTTTGTCATGTTACTGCTTGGCGGGAGCATAACTGCCGGAACTGTGTCTTTAACAGGATTTTTTGCCGTACTTATTGCAGCCTTCATTGGTGCCATAGCAGTAATGGCAATATTATTATTGTTCTCAAATATTGTCAACAATAATATCATGCTTTTAATTACAGGCATAATGATTGGCTATATTTCATCATCGGCAATATCACTTCTTAATTTCTTTGCGACAGAAGAAGGTGTACATTCTTACATGATATGGGGCTTAGGCAACTTTGGAGGAGTTTCCATGGCACAAATGCCGTTCTTTGCAACTGTAACTATTATTGGTCTGATATTCGCATTACTACTGATAAAACCACTTAATGCCGTCTTACTTGGCGAACAATACGCAGAAAACCTCGGTATAAACACAATAAAATTGCGTAACTGCCTATTACTGGTAACAGGACTGCTTACAGCTGTCACAACTGCATACTGCGGTCCGATTGCCTTTATAGGATTGGCAGTACCACACATAGCCAGGATTCTTTTAAAGACAGACAATCACAGATATTTAATACCCGGCACAATTTTTACGGGAGCAGCCATATCACTTTTATGCAACATAATTTGTGTTCTTCCCGGCGACAATGGTATAATTCCATTAAACGCAGTTACTCCAATAATGGGAGCACCTGTTATTATATATGTCATCATAAAAGGCAGACACCAATAAAAGCATTTACACAGACTGTCTGCCTTTGCATTCCAATATGAAGTTCTATCAAAACATATTCTATATAAAATATAAAACAAATTTATTTCTTACCATGAAAAAATCATTCATTTTTATGCACCAAAATTCACATATCAGTAAATAAAAAATAGTTACAAAAAACAAGAAAATTTTAGTATCTTAACGCATTGAGAACAACGATACTCTATAAAAAACTAAAATTTATTCAGAATTTTCAAAAGCGTCCAACACGAATATATACATCTGACAATCAACCAATTAACAATCACATGTATAATATTTTATAATATTCATCACGCAAAATCAGTGCTTTTAGAAAGCAAAATCACTGATATTAAGACTTAAAATCTATGACTTTACAACAGAAAAGCACTGATTTTAAGCGCAGAAAGTAATAAAATTCATGATTGCGAAAGCACAAAAGTAAAAATATGTAAAACTTTTAGGTATATCGAGCATATTAATTTTACATATTTTTACCTTTCGCTTCTAGTTTAGAAAAAAAAATTGTCATGCATTTTTACTATTCAAATCAATAAAAATAAACACCACAATCTAACTTAAATCCAAACAAATAATAATACATCTAATAATATATCACAAAAAAAATATTAAATAGATAAAGTCAAATCTACAATATCAAAACATGGCTTTTATCATTAACAACTTAATATCAAAATTAACTACAAGCAAAACATTAAAGAAAAACTTACATAAAATATATTTCAATAGAGATAAAAGTCCTTCGTCAAATTTTTATACCAATCAGATTTGGACATATCATCATTATTAATACACACAGAAGTCTCCTCCACACTTTCAGCCGGATGCTTTTTATAAGCAAGTAAAAATCTGCTGACAGGCTTATACGACAAAGTTTTTATCGCGCAAACTCTTGAAGGGTATAGTCCACAAAATACAGCCTCAGTGTCAAAAACAGAACGACAAGACGATGGAATTACAACTGAAAATTCACCGTCATCGTCTAAAAGCTCAGCTACACACCTAAAAAGGTCATGAAATGGCAACGAATCAGTATGCCGTGCCAAAGTTTTTTTTGCGTCTTTATTTTTCAAAGAATTAGCAAAAAATGGAGGATTGCATACAATCGAATCATATATTCCAGAATGAAAGTTCTGCAATGAAGTCTCAACTACGGTTATTTGTTTTTTAAACTTCGACCTTTCAACATTTGTCCTAGCCTGCACAACAGCATCAGAGTCAATATCTATAGCAACAATGGCTGCATCTTTATTTTTCTGAGCCATAAAAAGAGAGAGCAATCCTGACCCTGTACCTATATCCAAAACATTATTGCCACCATTTGCCCATGCACCCAAAAGCACTCCATCTGTACCAACTTTCATAGCACATCCCGAATGCTCCACTGAAAATTGTTTAAACTTAAAAAAACTATTCGACATTTTAAGCCATTATTTGTAATATAACATTTGATTTACGCCAAAACTTTTTATCTATGATCGTCCATCACGCCAAGATTGCCAGCCATCCATACAATCATTTTTCCAGGACCTCGATGACACCACGAATAATATGGTATAAGTTTTATTTCTTTTTTATCAGAAACAACACTACCATCAGCAATAATATTTAAAAAGTCACCTTTAGCAGTAATAACATTTACCCCACCCAATAAACCAGACTGATAATTTAAAGCAAACTTGGTATTTTTATTCAAAATAAAATGAAATATATCAAAATCATTATCAGCCCATTCAGCACAGTAAACAATAGGTCCACATTCAACCGCAACACGACCACAATCAGCAGCAACCATACTATTTGCCTTAACAATACGCGGCTTCATATCAAAATGAATGTCAACATTATCACCTTTTTCCCATTTTTTACTAATAATAAAATATCCGGCATCAAGCTTACTTTCTACGCTTTTACCATTAACAAAAATTCTATAATTAAGATTTATACTGTCCGAATATGAATATAAATCACTAGGTACAACCTGATTACGCACCCATCCAGGAATTCTTATTTTCAAATCAAACTCACCAGCAGAATTACTTACAATTTCTATACGAATGTCGCCATTCCACGGATATCCAGTCTGTTCACGTAAAACAACATCACCTTTTCCGACAGATATAGTAGAAGTATTGTCTGAAAACAAGTTTACATAAACACTATTACCTCTAACTGCATACATATACCCTGGAACAGAAGGGATAAATCTGCACAGATTACTCGGACAACACGCACAGCCGAACCATGACTGACGCTCTATTGTATTATCTGCATTAAACTTATACTTACCGTCTGAAGACAAAGGATTTGGATAAAAGAATTTTCCTCCGCCTATACTCATACCGCTTATCACACCATTATATAATGTTCGCTCCAAACAGTCTATATATTTAGAGTCACCATGCAGCATGAACATTCTTTGATTAAAATAAACCATAGCAATTGCGGCACACGTTTCATTATAAGCAGTCAAATTCGGTAACTCATAATTATCTCCAAAAGCCTCTCCACTATGTAAAGCTCCAACCCCTCCTGTTAAATAATATTTTTTCGCTACAATATTATTCCATATAGCATCAATAGCCTTAATATAGACAGTATCTCCTGTCAATGCAGCCACATCAGCCATACCAGAATACATGTATCCAGCACGAACAGCATGTCCAACAGCTTCATGCTGATTAACAACTGGAGTATGACTCTGCGTATAAGAATTTTTTATTTTCGTTTTTCCACGGTAATCCAAGAAAAACTTTGCCTCATCAAGATATTTCCTCTTACCTGTAAGTACATATAGACGAGCTAAAGCCATTTCTGCAATCTGATGTCCAGAAACGACACAAATCTGATTTTTGCCAGGACCAACCTCTCGAATAACACATTCAGCATAGCGTTCTGCTATATTCAAGAATTTCGTAGACCCCGTAGCCTGATAATGTGCACAAGCAGCATCAACCATATGGCCAAGATTATACAACTCATGACCAAGAACTTCTTCACTCTCCCAACGTTTTTTGCCAGACCATTGATGAGGCTTTTTAGGATTTATCGTGCGGGCCGTATAAAGATATCCATCAGGTTCCTGCGCATCACCTACAATATCAAGCACACTATCTATATATGCCTTCAACTTTTTATCAGGAAAAGTCTGCAAGACATAACTGGCACCTTCTATTGTTTTATACACATCTGTATCATCAAACGGAAACCCCATAAAAGACGAAACATCATATTTTTCATCAGGATGAGCTGCCTTAATGAAATTATCATAACGGCCTTCGGTCTTACATTTACTGAAAGCCAAAGGTATTGTAACATCACGCACCGCTCTAATTCTGTTTCCCCAAAAAGAATTTTGATTAATTCTTACAGAAGTGAAAGGAACTTGCTCAAAAGGATAAGAATAACATTTAACTTTCTTTGAAAATCCTCTGAAAGTGGCAATAAACATGAATAAGAATATCAATAAATATCTTCGACAAAACATAAACTTAGTATTTTATTATTCATTTAAGGTATTAAGTATAAAACTTTAACTTCCAATTGCAAAATTACATCATTTATAAGACACAGCCATGATATATTGGCTATTTAACACTATTAATCAATGTAATCCATTTAATGATGATAATAGTAAAACGACACAGAAAAGAAAAAGTTTATATAAATGCCTGCACACCACCTATTAATTAAATGAAAATAATTACTGCGTATCAATATTTTATCAATTAAAATGAGTAAATTTGCACCCCAAAACGAATTGTAAATTATGAAAAAAGATATAAACAACGCATTTTCTATGATAGCAGACTACGAAGGAGATGTTACCAAACTTTTTGAAGAAAGTGTTGATGGCGAGGTGCCTATTTTGGCTACCAGAAACTTGGTGTTGTTCCCAGGAGTAGTTTCACCCGTATTAATCGGCAGAGTTCAAAGTCTTAATCTCATTAATCACTTAAAAGATAATCAAAATTCAATATTCGCGATATTTTGCCAAAAAGACGCAGATCAAGATAACCCGTCAAAAAAAGATCTGTATGAAATTGGTGTATATGCAAAAATCATAAGAGTATTGGAAATGCCGGGATCTGGAAACAACTTAACTGTTATTGTTCAAGGTCTTGGGCGCTGTCACCTTTCTGAAATAAAAAACACACAGCCATTCATAACAGGATTGGTTGAGAAATCACTTGAAGAAATACCATCTAACAATGATAAAGAATTTGCAGCTGCTGTTGACGATTTAAAAAACACATCAATAGAATATGTCAAGAAAAATGATGACATTCCAGACGAAGCACAGTTTGCACTACAAAACATTAACAACGCTGTCATATTGCTGAATTTCATCTGTACGAGCCTACCTTTTAGTGTTGAAGAAAAAATTAAGCTGCTTAAGGCTAATTCACTTAAGAACAGAGCTTTAAAAATGCTCAAAATATTATACCGAGAATTACAGTTGCTCGAAATCAAACATAATATCAGGACTAAAACCCGTGAAGACATTGACGAACAGCAACGTGAATATTTTCTTCAACAACAAATAAAAAACATTAAAGAAGAACTCGGTAACGGAGACACTTATCCGGAAAGAAAAGAATTGCTAGAAAAAGCTAAAAGTAAAAAATGGCCGGAAGAAGTATCAAAAACATTCTATAAGGAACTGGATAAACTCGATATATTAAATCCTCAGAGTCCTGAATTCAGTGTGCAACTGACCTATCTGCAAACCATGGTAAACCTACCTTGGGAATCGTATACTCAAGATGACCTCAACCTTAATAGGGCTGAAAAGATTTTGGACAAAGATCATTATGGCATGAAAAAGGTTAAAGAGCGAATCTTAGAATACATAGCAGTTTTAAGTTTAAGAAAAGACTTAAAATCGCCTATTATATGTCTTTATGGCCCTCCTGGAGTAGGAAAAACCAGCCTAGGTAAAAGTATCGCTCTTGCCATGAAACGTAAATACGCACGCATATCTTTAGGCGGTCTGCATGATGAAGCGGAAATAAGAGGACACCGGAGAACTTATATTGGAGCCATGCCTGGAAGAATTATAAAAAGTATACAAAAAGCCGGCTCATCCAATCCGGTATTTATTCTTGACGAAATCGACAAGATAACACAAAACACCATAAATGGTGATCCTGCATCTGCATTATTGGAAGTATTAGATCCGGAACAGAACCATGCTTTCCACGACAACTATCTTGATGTGGATTATGACTTATCCAAAGTTTTGTTTATCGCAACCGCAAATGACCTTAACACTATTCCACGTCCACTTCTCGACCGTATGGAACTGATTGAAGTTAGTGGCTATATAACTGAAGAGAAAGTTGAAATAGCAAAACGTCATCTTATACCAAAGGAGAAAGAAAATACAGGCCTTGCCGATGAAAAGAAACTAACATTCAGCAAACAGGCCATTGAAAAAATAATTGAGCAATACACAAGGGAAAGTGGTGTAAGACAATTGGAGAAACAAATAAACAAATCCCTTCGCAAGCTGGCATACCTTAAAGCCAAGGAGTCAGCATTGCCATATTACAAAATAACACCAAAAGAAATTGAAGAGCTCTTAGGCAACCCACCATTCTACCGGGACATATACCAAGGAAATGAATATGCCGGAGTGGTCACAGGTCTTGCATGGACGAGCGTTGGCGGTGAAATATTGTTTATCGAAACAAGCTTAAGCAAAGGTAAAGGTTCAAAGCTCACTCTAACAGGAAATCTTGGAGACGTGATGAAAGAATCTGCTATATTGGCATTAGAATATGTCAAGGCTCATGCTGATAAGCTAGGCATCGACTATAGAATATTCGATCATTGGAATATACATATCCACGTTCCTGAAGGCGCTACGCCTAAAGACGGACCTTCGGCTGGTATAACGATAGCAACATCTATTGCTTCGGCTTTGACACAAAGAAAAGTCCGCAAGAATACAGCCATGACAGGTGAAATAACTTTACGCGGCAAAGTTCTTCCAGTAGGCGGTATTAAAGAAAAAATTCTTGCAGCAAAACGTGCCGGTATAACAGAAATCGTCATGTGCAAAGACAACAAAAAAGATATAGACGAAATATCAAAAGAATACATCGAAGGTGTTAATTTTCATTTTGTTGAAAACGTCCAGGATGTATGGGACTTTGCATTAACTGATGAAAGAGTAAAAAATCCGATAACATTTGATATAGAAGATTAAAAAATATGTTATTTGAATTACAACATACAGACACAGCCAGCGATGCACGCGCAGGAGTCATTACAACAAGCCATGGAAAAATCGAAACCCCAATTTTCATGCCTGTTGGAACCTGCGGTAGTGTCAAAGGAGTCCACTTCAGTGAGTTGAAAGAAGAAGTACAAGCACAAATTATATTAGGCAACACCTACCATTTGTATCTCCGTCCGGGACTTGACATATTAAAATCAGCAGGAGGATTACATAAATTCAATACATGGGACAGGCCTATACTTACAGACAGCGGTGGATTTCAGGTATTTTCACTAACAGGCATACGCAAGCTCAAAGAAGAAGGATGTGAGTTCCGTTCGCACATTGACGGATCAAAGCATTTCTTCACCCCGGAAAATGTTATGGATACAGAACGAATTATCGGAGCCGATATAATGATGGCCTTCGATGAATGTCCTCCCGGACAAAGTGACTATCAATATGCAAAAAAAAGTTTGATGCTCACACAACGCTGGCTCGACAGGTGTATAAAACGCTTCAATGAAACTGAACCTCTATATGGTTATGAACAAACATTATTTCCAATAGTTCAAGGCTGTACTTTTAAAGATTTGCGACGAGAAGCTGCAAAATTCGTTGCAGACAAAGAAGCTGATGGAAATGCAATAGGCGGATTGGCCGTAGGTGAACCAACCGAAGTTATGTATGAAATGATAGAGGTTGTAAATGAAATATTACCTAAAGAAAAGCCAAGATATCTTATGGGAGTGGGTACACCTCAAAATATTTTGGAAGCCATAGAACGCGGAGTTGACATGTTCGACTGTGTGATGCCAACAAGAAACGGCAGAAACGCAATGCTTTTCACATACGACGGCACAATGAACATGCGTAATAAAAAATGGGAAAAAGACTTCTCGCCCATCGATTCGGACGGCTGCAACGTTGACAGAATATATTCAAAAGCTTATCTACATCATCTTTTTAAAGCGCAAGAATTGTTGGCCATGCAAATTGCAAGCATACATAATTTGGCTTTCTATCTACGTTTGGTAAAAGATGCTCGTAAACATATCATAGCCGGTGACTTTGTAAAATGGAAGTCGTCAGTAATAGATCAACTTGGCAAACGCATATAGTACTTTACAATGAAAATAAAGAATATTAGACGATTCAGAAAAATTCTAAAATTTTTAAGATGGACCAAGATTCATCTCAGATGGCTATTCGTATTATTTTCATGGTTAAAGAAACAACTTAATTGGATGAAATATATCAATCCGTTCAGATATTTAAAAATATTGGATTGGTATATTATAAAAAAGTTTATAGGCACATATTTCTACTCCATCGCACTTATTATATCGATTTCAATTGTTTTTGACATCAATGAAAACTTAGCCAAGTTTACACAGTATCATGCTCCTATCAAAGCTATTGTATTTGATTATTACATGAACTTTGTGCCTTATTTTGCCAATCTATTCAGTCCTCTATTTGTATTTATTGCAGTTATATTCTTTACTTCTAAACTCGCCGGCAATTCCGAAATCATTTCCATGCTTGCTGCCGGAGTGAGTTTTAAGCGACTAATGAGACCATATATGGTGTCGGCCGCAATAATCTCAATCATGACATTCTTTCTCGGTGCATACATCATTCCTAAGGGAACTATCATCAGACAGAACTTTGAATCAATGTATAAAAACAAGAAAAAAATAACTGCAGCAGAAAACGTACAACTACAAGTCGGTAAAGGTGTAATAGCATATATCCAACATTATGACAATAATCTTAAAAAAGGCTATGGATTTTGTTTGGATAAATTCGAAAATAAAAAATTAGTAAGCCATCTGACTGCTGCTGAAATACAGTATGACACAATTTCCGATACAAAATATCATTGGAAAGTAAGTAATTGGAGAATACGCCAATTAAAAGGTCTGCGAGAAACAATAACAAGCGGAGCTGTTAAAGATACGACAATAATGATGGAACCGACCGATTTGGTGTTCTCTAAAGGACAGCAAGAAACTTTTACAAGTCCACAGCTAAAAGAATATATCAGCAAACAAATAGACCGCGGCTCTAGTAATGTTGTCCAATATGAAGTTGAATACCATAAACGTATAGCCACATCATTTGCATCATTCATCCTTGCAACAATTGGACTTTCACTGTCCTCACGTAAGCGAAAAGGCGGAATGGGTATGTATCTTGGTATAGGATTGGCTCTAAGCTTTACCTATATCATGTTACAGACTGTCTCTGCCACATTTGCGATTAATGCCAATACTCCACCAATATTGGCTGCATGGATTCCAAATATAATTTTCACAATAGTAGCATACTTCTGCTACCGTAAAGCACCAAATTGATATGGATTTTTATAACTTAGATTTAAGCGACAACACTCTTGACGCCATCGATGATATGAGGTGGACAACTTGTACACCAATACAAGAAAAATGTATTCCCGAAATTCTGGACGGAAAAGATGTACTCGGCATAGCCCAGACTGGAACAGGTAAAACCGCAGCATATCTTCTCCCAATCTTGAGCCGACTTGACGAAGAAAATTTCCCTGAGGATTCTATAAATTGTGTAATAATGAGTCCGACTAGAGAGTTGGCACAACAAATAGACCAAGCCATGCAAGGATTCTCTTATTATATGCAAGATGTCAACAGCGTTGCTGTATACGGAGGAAACGACGGGAACAGATATGAACAGGAAAGCCGCAGCATGAAAATGGGCGCAGACATAATAATTGCAACACCAGGACGCCTCATCAGTCATATCACAATGGGAAATGTTAATTTCAGTAAAGTTTCCTTTTTCGTACTTGACGAAGCGGACAGAATGTTGGATATGGGCTTTTACGAAGACATTCTGTCCATAACTAAATTATTGCCGAAAACATGTCAGACAATAATGTTTTCAGCAACAATGCCGACAAAAATTGAAGAATTGGCCAAAACAATATTAAAAGAACCTACAATTATAAAATTAGCTGTCAATAAACCTGCTGAAAAGATAAAACAAATAGCATGCGTATGTCATGAAAATCAGAAAATCAGCGTTTTAAAAGACATTTTCAAAAAACTTGGAAAAAATAGAGTTATTATATTCTCATGCTCTAAACTAAAAGTCAAAGACATAAATAAGAATCTGAGGTTACTACACATAAACAGTGGAGAAATGCATTCTGATTTAGCGCAGAATGAGAGAGATGACGTTATGTTTATGTTTAAAAGCGGTCATATTGATGTACTAGTGGCAACAGATATTGTAGCAAGAGGTATTGATATTGATGACATTTCGATGGTCATAAACTATGATGTTCCTCATGACGCGGAAGATTATGTACACCGTATTGGAAGAACGGCAAGAGCAGACCATGACGGCATAGCAATAACATTAGTAAGAGGCAAAGAAATATCCAATTTTATGCAAATAGAAAAATTTCTTGGATATGAAGTAGAGAAAATGCCATTACCGAAAGGATTAGGAAAAGCACCAGAATATAAATTAATAGAACATAAAAGGCAAGGCAACTACAGGAAAAAGAGAAAACCTTCAAATAATAAAAAGAGAAATAATAAAAATAGGCCTAAAGAACAGAATAAGTAAGCAGTATATCATTAAAGATATTATAATAAACTTTAATATCCTGATTACGTAAAATATTTCTTGCAACTATTACACCATCTGAATTATTTTCAGTTATGGATAATAGTTGCATTTCTTTATACGAAAGTTTATCATCTGAAAACATTTTATACAAAGTTTCCTTTGTACACCAGTGTATCAAATATTCCAACAGAGAACATGCATGCTCATCATTACGCATAAACTTATCCTTTATTCTCAATACCCTTTGACTAAAATATTCTATGTCGACAGAAACCTTTCTATTCATAGAAACTATTATTACGGCAAATCCTCGCGTATGACTAATACTTATATTTACGCCATTAGACAAAAAAGGGCATCCATCCTCTTTGTGAAGTAAAGAAACTCCGTCACCCAAAATTTCATTAATCAATAAACACACAGCTAAGACTTCACACCGTCGTTGCTCTGACTTATACTGAGATAAAATATCGCTTTGAAGTTTTTTTAAATGTGGATACAACAGAATAAAATCGTCATAAGATTCTTCTATTTTCCATATGCCAATATTAACATCGGACAATAAATTTCTCTTTAAAAATAATGGCATATCGAAAATATTTTCAATAAGTAAAATGGATACAATCCATATCCGATAAAATCAAAAACTGAAATAATATATAAAAACCTACTTCATCATAAAAGATTAAAAAGGCATATCATTTCCACCATTATTAGCTTCCGTTGGCCGTTGTTCCGTATTCTGAACTACATTACCACTTTTCGGTGTCAATAATTCCATATTTTCAGCATATACCTCTGTAACATAATGGCGCAATCCCTTTGCATCATCATACGTCCGGTAATGTATGCGTCCCTCAATATAAAGTTTATCCCCTTTATGGACATATCTCTCAACAATCTTAGCCAAGCCGCGATACAAGACAATGTTATGCCAATCTGTTCTATCAGGAACCTGTGTTCCATTAGGTAAAACATAACCACGCTCAGTTGTAGCCAATGAAAAGGTAGCTACAGCCTGATCATGATCATAGTAACGGACAACAGGCTCCTTACCAACATTTCCGATAAGCATCACTTTATTCATCACTCTATTTCCAAAGACCAAGATACTTAAACTTAAAATTCTTACCCTTTGCTGAAGGGAACTGACTTCGGCTATCTACACGCCCGCGCAAATGTTCAACTATTCTGTTATAGCAATCCAATCCAGACATAGCTTTACAAGTTGCAACAAAATGCGTATCACGATATTCATGCTTTCCTGTTATCGGCACCAACACAACGCGTTTAAAGTCTAAAGACCCTTCATACCAACCAGGACGTTCCTCATTAAGACGTGCTATTGTTGGAGAAACTGTATCACGCTGCTCCTCTGAAGCCCCTACATTAGAACGCAAAGCTTTCTTCTGCTTAAAGTCCAACATAGTAGCAGCCTCAGTCTTGATAATAATAAAATAAACACGTGGACGTATTTTGTATCTTTTGGGATAATAAACATCACTTGCAACATATTCACGAATGTCATTCTCCAAATCAGGATTCATGCCAATTTCCTCAATTGAAGCCAAAAAGGCAATAGCATCATCAACATTATTTACTAATGTCTCTTTATCAAAATACCGTAAATATAAATTCATGTTTGATTGTATTTTTCTTTTTTAATGAGCGGAAAACGGGACTCGGACCCGCGACCCCGACCTTGGCAAGGTCGTGCTCTACCAACTGAGCTATTTCCGCAAAAAACCAAAAAAGATTGGTGAAGAGGAGGAGACTCGAACTCCCACGAAACAATTTTCACTACCCCCTCAAAGTAGCGCGTCTACCAATTCCGCCACCTCTCCATCATAAAATCATTCTGAATAAACCTTGTGCCCAGAACAGGACTCGAACCTGCACGTCGTGAAACACACGCACCTGAAACGTGCGCGTCTACCAATTCCGCCACCTGGGCAGCTCTTGACAGAAGGATTACTTCCTTTGTTTATTCAGAATGTGCGAGCGGAAAACGGGACTCGGACCCGCGACCCCGACCTTGGCAAGGTCGTGCTCTACCAACTGAGCTATTTCCGCTTGTTCCTTTTGTGAGGAGCATTTCTCTAAATGCGGTGCAAAGATACGACTTTTTTTATTACCTGCAAAATTTTCATGAGTTTTTTTTCAAAAAAGTGAAAAAAAACATCAATCCATGCGATTTTTATAGTCATCGAAGGTAAATTCACGCAAAATCTCGAAACTTCCATCAACATGCACAATTGCTATTGAAGGATGCGAAATTCCATTAAACATATTTGTTTTTACTGTTGTGTAATGCAACATATCCTCAAAAATCACATTATCTCCGATACGTAATTCTTTTGGAAATTTCCAATATCCCATAAAATCACCCGACAAACAGCTATTTCCACCCAACCTATATATATTAAGAGAGCCATCATTAAGATCATTCTCTACATCATCCATAATCTCTGCACCCCTTACAACAGGCATATACGGCATTTCTAGACAATCCGGCATATGACAAGTAAAACTTACATTTAATATTGCCGTTTTAATTCCGTGGTCCTCAACTATATCTATTACCTGCGAAACCAAAGACCCTGTTTGCCAACCAAAGGCGCTCCCCGGCTCTAAAATAACTTTTAATGCAGGATATCTATGATGAAATGCTTTTAAAATCTTAATTAAAAGACTTGTATCGTAATCTTTGCGCGTCATCAAATGACCTCCACCAAAATTAATCCATGAAATCTGACCGAACCATTTCGAAAATTTATTTTCTATGTGCCATAACGTCCTTTCGAATACATCAGCACCACTTTCACAATGACAATGACAATGAAAGCCGTCAATATCAGACGGAAGAACTTCCGGCAACTTATCAGCAGACACGCCAAACCGCGTACCCGGAGAACAAGGATTATATAAATCCGTTTCTATTTCTGAATATTCCGGATTAATACGCAATCCAAGACTTATATTAGGATTTGTTTTTTTTACTATTTTATGGCAATGAGAATATTGTGAAAGAGAATTAAACGTAAGATGGCTTGAACATCTGGAAATTTCTTCAATCTCATAATCTGTATAGGCAGGAGAGAATGTATGGGCCTTTCGTCCAAACACCTCATATGCCAAACGGGCCTCATAAAGAGAACTTGCCGTAGTAGAATCTATATATTCTCTAAATATAGGAAAGGTTTTCCATAATGCATATGCTTTAAAAGCTAGTATTATTTCAACATTTGCTAAATCAGCCACGCTCTTAATAAGCTTTAGATTATTGCGCAAACGAGCTTCCTCTAAAACATAAAAGGGCTTTGTCAGTCCTTTAAAAGTATTTAAGTCGAATACCATAATATAAATAATATAAAGATTGATTTTTGTTGATGCAAACTTACACATTTTTTTATTATTACACATAATTTACAATAAAGATTTTACAAGTTTTCCAATATGCCTCATATCATCATACAAAAGGAATAACCTTAAAGCCCAAAAGACATGCTTTTACAGTACAAAAGAGCACCTATTATAAAGCCATAAAAATCAACTACTTATAAAACTTAAAGATACATATGTCTTATATAAAGCAAAATGAGGGCGTTATCAACACTAAAAAGCCCGTTACGCAGACTAAATCAACGTCTAAAAAAACCATTCTACATTTTTATTGCATATTAGATTGTACATTTGGCTTTTTTTTTATACATTTGCATTTGAAAAAAGAAATAAACGATGAAACTCGTTATAATGACTCAGCCTACATTTTTTGTAGAAGAAGATAAAATTTTAACCACCCTTTTTGATGAAGGGATGGATAATTTACACCTATATAAGCCGGGGGCATCACCTATGTACTCGGAGCGTTTGCTTTCACTTTTACCTGAAAATACATACAGTAAGATTACTGTACACGATCATTATTATCTTAAAAATGAATATGGATTGTCAGGAATCCATCTTGACAACAAAGAAAAGACATTGCCCAAAGACTATAAAGGTAAATTCAGCAGGACATGCACCTGTATGGATGACCTAAATGAAATGAAAAAAAAGGCAGAATACGTATTTTTAGATAATGTATTTACCAATTATCCTAAATGTACAGCAAATGCGACATTTACCCGGGAAGACATTATTAACGCAGCAGATAAAGGTATCATTGACAAACATGTATATGCCCTCGGAGGCGTATGCCTAGAGAATATAAAAGCGGCCAAAGAACTAGGATTCGGCGGAGTTGTCGTATGTGAGGACTTATGGAATAAATTCGACATTCACAATGAATTAGATTACAAAGACCTTATAAACCATTTTGAAAAGTTAAAAAAAGCTGTATCATAAAATAAAATCATAAAACAAAAGACAAAATGAGTGCAAACAACTCTTTTATGGTATTTTCTGGAACAAACACCAGATACCTGGCAGAAAAAATCTGTCAAAGTCTTGATTGTCCGCTCGGCAATCTTCTTATAACAAAATTCTCCGACGGAGAATTTGCGGTATCGTATGAAGAATCCATACGTGGACGTGATGTGTTCTTGGTTCAGAGCACATTTCCTAATTCCGACAATCTCATGGAATTATTACTCATGATTGATGCTGCAAAGCGTGCTTCAGCAAAAAGTATCAACGCAGTAATTCCATATTTCGGATGGGCACGCCAAGACCGAAAAGACAAACCACGTGTAAGTATCGGAGCCAAACTCGTAGCGGATCTTCTCGGAGTAGCAGGGATTGACCGCCTCATAACTATGGATCTTCACGCGGATCAAATACAAGGATTCTTCGATGTTCCGGTAGACCACTTGTATGCCTCAGGCGTTATACTTCCATACCTTCAAAGTTTAAAACTAGAAGACATGGTAATAGCATCTCCTGACGTTGGCGGAAGCAAAAGAGCTAATACTTATGCAAAATATTTTGGATGTCCACTCGTTCTTTGCAACAAGACTCGTGCAAGAGCAAACGTTGTTGAAAGTATGCAAATCATAGGTGACGTGAAAGACAAAAATGTTGTCATAATTGACGACATGGTGGATACTGCAGGAACAATAACTAAAGCTGCCGATATTATGAAGAAAGCAGGTGCAAAAAGCGTTAGAGCATGTGCATCGCATTGCGTAATGAGTGGCCCTGCAAGTGAAAGAGTCCAAAATTCAGCCTTGGAAGAAATGGTATTCACCGACTCCATCCCCTACTCCAGCAGATGTGCAAAGGTTAAACAACTTTCTGTTGCAGACATGTTTGCTGAAACAATCAGACGAGTTGTAAATAATGAGAGCATAAGCTCGCAATATTTAGTATAAAAATGAATATACACCGCTCATTTATTTTCGCGGCTATTTCTATAATGTTTTTGACAGCGTGCCATTCACAAAAGAATGACACGCCTCAAAAACAAGAAATGCAGAATAATACAGAAACAGCGAATAACAGTTCTGAACAAATAGATTTTGCAATGTCTGACATAAATGGAAATATTGTATCCGTAAAAGACGAATTTGCAAAACACCCAGTAACAATTATTGACTTTTGGGCTAGTTGGTGCGGTCCATGCAGGCAAGAAATGCCTAATTTAGTAAATATATATAACAAATACAAGAATCATGGATTAGGTGTTATCGGCGTTTCGCTTGACGAAGACGAAAGTCAATGGAAAAATGCTGTAGAAGAAATGAACATGTCATGGCTACAACTGTCTGACTTACAAGGATGGGACAACAGCGCTGTACAAATGTACGGGATACAAGGAATACCATTCACTATAATTGTTGACAAAAACGGAAACGTAATTAACGCAGGATTAAGAGGTGAAGACTTAGAACGCTTCATAAATAAATATTTAAACAATATATCTAAATAATAAATATAAGAGGATGTATCTTAAATAAATACATCCTTTATTTACAAGGAAAATTTCTTAACTTCAGGAAAACAGATAACCGAATTACGAACCACCATTCATTATAAAATTCAATATTTAACCTAAAGCGTACTATAATTCGGCAGTAATTTTTGCCTTACACTAAAGCCGATTTTCGTCTGATTTTTTATGAACATAGCAGACTATGCCCAAAAGAACGGACGAAAAGACAACAGAAAGTATGAAAATATAAAACATATATATGGCCTAATGGCTAATTGTGGCTTAATAAGCCACAATAAAATCTGACACAACAAGATTCTTCACATCAAGATTTCCATATAATCAATATAAAAAATAGTAGCAATCAGCCATCTATAACCAAAGAGTAAAACCAAAAGCCTTTTTACGATAAAATAAAAATCTTAAAATACAAAAAAAAGAGTCATATCATGTTCTAATTGATACGACTCCTCTATTTTTAATATGTCTATTGAACAAAATTTAATTTGTCCATTACATTAAATTCAAAGATTTTTTAATTGCCGCAATTTTGCTGTCTGCATCATTCGTGCAACGTTCGTAGCATCCACTACATTTCATAGAGCCTTTAACCTCGATATAGAATTTAATCTTAGGCTCCGTACCAGAAGGACGGACACTTATCTTTGTCTCATCCTCACAGAACCATTGCAGAACATTACTCGGCTCCGGCATATCAAGTTTAGCTATATTACCATTTATGTCACGTTGCTCAAGTTTCTGATAATCTTTCCATAATACGACCTTACTTCCACCAAGTTCTTTAGGAGGATTATTTCTGAAATCCGTCATCATCTGCTTTATTTCATCAGCACCACTTTTACCTGGTTTAACAACGTTTATTGTAAACTCCTTTGAGAATCCATACTCCAGATATATATCCATCAAGACATCATAAAGAGTCTTACCCTGATCTTTAGCCCAAGCACAAATTTCAGCTAAAAGAGAGCAGGCAGAAACAGCATCCTTGTCGCGGACAAAATCTTCGGCAAGGAATCCATAACTCTCTTCACCGCCTCCGATATATTGCTGTTTTCCTTCAGACAACGCAATTTCACGTGCAATCCATTTAAAGCCAGTGTAACAATCACGCATTTCAATGTGCTGTTTTTCTGCTATTTTACGTATAACCTCAGTTGTAACAATAGTCTTTACAATAAAATCTGTTGGTTTCATCAAGCCCTTAGCCTGACGATTCTTTATGATATAATAGAGGAACAGCAAACAGGTCTGGTTTCCATTAATCAATATCCATTCACCTTTATCATTTTTACATGCCATACCTACGCGATCTGCATCAGGATCACTTGCCATAACAATATCTGCGTCCAACTCTTTTGCATCACGCAGAGCCAGTGTTAAAGCTTCTCCATTTTCAGGATTAGGACTTACCACAGTCGGGAAATCACCGCTTTTCACCATCTGCTCTTTCACACAATGCACATTTTCGAATCCCCAAAGTTTAAGAGAACGTGGTATAAGCATCATGCCTGTACCATGTAAAGGCGTATATACAATTTTAAGGTCTTTCTGACGTTTTATGACATCCGGGTCAATAGAAATACCGTGTATCAAATCCAAATACACCTTATCTATTTCTTCACCTATTATTTCAATAAGATCCTTATTCCCTTCAAATTTAACATCTTCAACATTAACCTTATTCACCTCATCAATAATTCCCTTATCATGAGGAGCAAGCACTTGTGCACCATCTGCCCAATAAGCTTTATATCCATTATATTCTTTAGGATTATGACTGGCTGTGATATTCACACCACTCTGACATCCAAGATGGCGTATTGCAAAAGAGCATTCAGGAGTAGGTCTCATATCATCAAACAAATAGACCTTGATACCATTAGCTGAAAATATATTTGCGACAGTCTCAGCAAAAAGGCGGCTATTATTACGACAGTCATGACAAACAACTACAGAAATCCGTTCCTTATCCGCAAAATTTTTCTTCAGATAATTTGCAAAGCCCTGTGTAGCCATTCCGACCGTATAAATATTCATACGGTTGCTACCGGCACCCATAATGCCTCTAAGTCCACCTGTACCAAATTCTAGATTTTTATAAAAACTCTCTATCAAATCAGTCTTGTCCTCTTTTTCAAGCATCGCTTTAACCTTTTCCTGTGTCTCAGCGTCAAAAAAAGGTGTAAGCCATTGTTTCGCCTTATTCTCACATAATGAGATTAATTCTGTGTTTTTTTCCATATTGCTATATAAATATTGGTAATTTTTCTGAATACAAAGGTAATAAAATAAAATCCAAAATGAGCTATTGATAAAATAATTTTCTTTTTTTTCATCTAAAAAACTTTAATCTTCATCTATTTATAAAAATCTATTTGTCAATTTAGGAAAAATGAGTAAATTTGCGCAAATTATAACAATAATAAGCATATATGCATTTTTCTGGAATAATCATAGCCATATCATGTTTCTTAATAATTGGAATATTTCATCCAATTGTTATAAAGACAGAATATTACACTGGCACAAGATTTTGGTGGATATTCCTTATTATAGGATTAATAAGTCTTTTGTCCGCACTATTTATAGCCAATTCTTTATATTCCGCAATTTTAGGAATATTCGGAGCATCATCATTATGGTCTATCAAAGAATTATTCGAACAATGTGACAGAGTAAAAAAAGGCTGGTTTCCAATGAATCCAAAACGTAAAAATGAATATTCAAAATGAAAATAACACTATTACTTGTCGGAAAAACTGACAACAAGTTATATGCCGAAGGAATAGAAGACTATGTTAACAGAATCAATCATTATACATCTTTTGATATAAAAGTAATCTCTGATCTTAAAAACACCAAAAATCTTACTGAAAATCAACAAAAAGAAAAAGAAGGAGAACTTATACTGAAAAACATAGAAAATAAAAGTGTTGTTGTTTTACTAGATGAACACGGTAAAGAATTCAGAAGTGTAGAATTTGCGAACTGGTTAGAAAATAAACAGCAAACAATAAAACAGCTTACTTTTGTCATAGGTGGTCCTTACGGATTTTCGAAATCTGTATACGAACGCGCAAATGAAAAAATATCATTATCAAAGATGACATTTTCTCATCAAATGGTAAGACTACTATTTACGGAACAAATCTACCGTGCATGCACAATAATAAGAAATGAACATTATCATCATGAATAACTTTTGATTTTATATAAAGAAAACTAATATGGAAAAAACATGGAGATGGTTCGGCAAGAAAGATAAAATAACATTGTCGATGCTAAAACAAATTGGCGTTGAGGGAATCGTCACTGCACTACATGATGTCCCTAACGGAGAAGTTTGGACTAGAGAAAAAATAAGAGACTTACGCGAATACATAGAAAGTTATGGTATGCGTTGGTCTGTCGTTGAAAGCCTTCCTGTATGCGAAAGCATTAAATACGCAGGTCCTGATAGAGACGAACTGATTGAAAAATATAAAGAAAGCCTCAAGAATCTAAGTCTAGAAGGTATACATACTATATGTTATAACTTTATGCCTGTGCTTGACTGGGCAAGAACAGACTTGGCCCACCCCAACCCGGACGGGACCAGCAATCTATATTTCAGTCATGCCCAATTCGCATACTTTGACTGTTGCATATTAAAAAGGAAAAACGCTGAAGAGCAATATAGCCCTGAAGTGTTGGCAGAAGTTGAAAAGCTCAAGCAGTCTATGACACCTGCCGATGACCACAGACTTGTTGAAAACATTATAGTTAAGACTCAAGGGTTCGTTAACGGCAACATAACAGAAAACGACGAACACCCTGTTGAACTTTTCAGACACCTGCTGGATTTATACAAAGGCATAACAAAAGACCAACTGCGTGAAAATATGAGATATTTCCTTGCAGCCATTATGCCTACATGTGATGAATATGACATGTATATGTGTGTACACCCGGATGATCCTCCATTCCCAATTCTTGGTCTTCCGCGTATCGTTACTTGTGATGAAGACATTAACTGGTTCTTAAAAGCAGTTGACAATCCACATAACGGACTTACATTCTGCGCAGGCTCACTTTCAGCAGGAGCACACAATAATATCACCGAACTTGCACGGAAATATGCAGACAGAACATGGTTTGTACACATGAGGTCATGCAAAGTTTTCCCGAACGGAGATTTCACAGAAGCATCACACCTTGGCGGAAGAGCCGACTTGATAGAACTGGCACGTATATTCGAAAAGACAAATCCAAGACTTCCGATGCGTGTAGATCATGGACCAAACATGCTTGGAGATCTTGACAAAGGATACAATCCCGGATACACATTCCTCGGACGTATGTTCGCAATGGGACAAGTACAAGGAATCTTAGCTACAGTAGACAGAGAATTAGGAATAAATCAAAAATAAAACTTATTTTAATAAACTATGAACGAACTATTTAATATTAAAGATTACGTAACTGTAATCACTGGCGGAACAGGTGTCCTTGGACGCACAATAGCAAAATATCTTGCAAAAAATGGGGCCAAAGTTATTATACTTGGCAGAAAAGAAAATGTAGGCAACGAAATTGTTGAAGACATCAAGAAAGATGGTAATCATGCAGAATTCATGAAGACTGACGTGATGGATCAAGAACTCGTTCAGAAGAACTGCGATGAAATCATCGAGAAATATGGAAGAATAGACACTCTGCTTAATGCAGCAGGAGGCAATATGCCCGGTGCCGTAATCGCTCCAGATAAGAACATCTTTGACTTAAAGGTTGAAGAATTCCAAAAAGTGCTTAATCTTAATCTGACCGGTACGGTTATTCCTACTCAGATATTCCTTAAGCCGATGGTAAAACAAGGCAAGGGTTCTATCATTAATTTCTCATCAATGGCAGCATTCCGCCCCATTACACGTGTATGCGGTTATGCAGCAGCAAAAGCCGGAATAAGTAACTTCACAGCTTTCATGGCAACAGAATGCGCAAAGAAATTTGGTGAGGGAATACGCGTAAACGCAATTGCACCAGGATTCTTCATTACAGAACAAAACAGAACATTACTTACAAATCCTGATGGTTCATACACACAAAGAGGAAAAGATGTTATTCATCAGACACCTTTCGGAAGAATGGGTGATCCAGAGGAGCTTTGCGGAACAATACATTATTTAATGAGTGACGCAGCAAAATTCGTTACTGGTACTGTAGCCGTTGTTGACGGAGGCTTCAATATTTATGCCATGTAATTTGCGTAAATATTCATCAATAATATAACTACGCAAACCTTTACGTAACATTAACAAAGAAAAAAGCAACAAGGTATCAAATAAAATAGTAATTTTGCACTGAAAAGAAAAACAAACTCATTAATATAAATCATGAAAAAATTGCAAGCTCTAAACAAAAGGACTGCGCCTAAAAGCGTAATGCCTGAAAAAATCATTCAGTTTGGTGAAGGAAACTTCCTGCGTGCTTTCGTTGACTGGATTATTTACAATATGGATCAGAAAACCGATTTCAATGGCTCTGTAGTTGTTGTACAGCCTATTGAAAAAGGTATGGTTGACTGGCTTAACGGTCAAGACTGCTTATATCACGTAAATCTGCAAGGTCTTGACGAAGGCAAACCTGTTAACAGCCTCACACGTATTGATGTTATCAGCCGTGCGCTTAATCCATATACACAGAATCAGGCATTTATGGCTCTTGCCGACCAGCCCGAAATACGTTTCGTCATATCTAACACAACTGAGGCCGGTATAACATTCGACCCGAGCTGCAAACTTGAAGACGCTCCGGCCAGCTCATATCCAGGAAAATTGGTACAGCTGCTTTATCGCCGTTACCAGACTTTCAATGGTGATCCGACCAAAGGTCTTATCATCTTCCCATGTGAGCTGATATTCCTCAACGGACACGTTCTTAAAGACTGTATATACAAATACATCGATTTGTGGAATCTTGGTGAAGACTTCAAAAAATGGTTTACTGAATGCTGCGGTGTATACGCAACATTGGTTGACAGAATCGTTCCAGGTTTCCCACGCAAGGAGATTAAAGACATTCAGCAGAAGATCTGCTATGAAGACAACTTGGTTGTTCAGGCTGAAATATTCCATCTTTGGGTTATTGAAGCACCTAAAGAAGTTGCTGAAGAATTCCCGGCTGATAAAGCAGGTCTCCATGTATTGTTTGTTCCTTCAGAGGAGCCTTACCACGAGCGTAAAGTTACATTGCTCAATGGTCCACACACAGTATTAAGCCCTGTAGCATTCTTAAGCGGTATTAATATTGTACGCGACGCATGCAAGGATCCGGTAATAGGCAAATATATACACAAGGTTCAGTTTGAGGAACTGATGGAAACTCTTAACCTTCCTAAAGATGAACTCCAGAAATTTGCAAGTGATGTGCTTGAGCGTTTCATGAATCCGTTTGTTGACCATCAGGTTACAAGCATCATGCTTAACTCATTCCCAAAATACCAGACACGTGATCTGCCTGGAGTAAAGACTTATCTTGAGCGTAAGGGAGAACTTCCACAAGGACTTGTATTCGGTCTTGCTGCAATCATAACATACTACAAAGGCGGAAAACGCGCTGATGGTACAGAGATTGTTCCGAACGATTCACAAGAAATCATGGATCTGCTTAAGAATCTTTGGGCTACAGGTGATACTCAGAAAGTTACAGACGGTGTCCTTTCTGCAACACAGATATGGGGCGAAGATCTGAATAACATTGCCGGTCTTAACGCATTGGTAAAGAAAGATCTTGACCTGATACAAGAGAAAGGTATGCTTGAAGCAGTAAAAACAATTTTGTAATTTACAAAAACCACATATTTACTAACTGCAAATAGTGGTTAAATGAATTAATAATTAAATAGGCCCCGCTGCAAAATAATTGCAGACGGGGCTTGTTACATGATAATAAAATGGACTCTGAAACAAAGTTATCGTTAATAAAATATGCCGAGCGATATGAAACTACGGATTTTCTTCCAGAAGACCCGAGTTGGTTTATGCATCAGGTTGAAGGCAAATTAAATCAAGAAACAACCGCATTTATCGCATCATGCCTAAGCTATGGGAGCAGAAAGCAATTTATGCCCAAGATACAATTATTGCTTGATTATGCGAATAACGACATGTATAATTGGATAAAAAACGGATATTATAAAGAGCACTTCAATGTTGATGACAAAACATGCTTTTATAGGTTGTATAATAAAGGGGTGATGCGCAAACTTTTTGACGCTCTGAATAAATTAATACAAGAATTCAATTCTATAGGCAATTTTATTAAACTAAATGCGTCCGATGGTCTGTCAGCCGTAAAAGCCATCACAAATTATTCAGCAAAATCAGGAATAGAAACGATTATACCCAAAAATGCGACTTCAGCATGCAAAAGGGTGTGCATGTTCCTCAGATGGATGGTAAGGGACGATTCTCCTGTCGATTTAGGAATTTGGAATGATTTCATCGACAAACGCACACTTATAATACCTCTTGATACTCATGTATTACAAGAAGCCCAAAAGCTAGGACTCATTGACAGCAAAACAGCATCAATGAATGTTGCCATAAAACTTACAGAAAAACTTAAGGATGTATTTCCTGATGATCCGCTAAAAGGTGATTTTGCATTGTTTGGATATGGTGTAAATCATTGATTCTTTCGACAAATAATACATACAAGAAATGTGTCTGTAATCTTGTCATGCCTCTTTACATCAGCAATAATTATAATAATTAAATGAATTTGGTGTGATATACATTCCTAAATTCCTCAACATGACTTTAATTAATCGCTGACGATAACCATAATAGATTAATAAAACAGCTGTTTATCAAACATAATCGTAAATAAACTCTATGAATTAAGGAAAATAAATGGCTGACTTAAGTATCAAAAACAACTGATTTAGACATCAAAAGTGGCTGATTTTTAATACAAAAACCAGCCACTTTTAATATATAACTATTTAACTGCAAATATATAAACATTAAACACCCCAAAAGTACATTTTAGACAAGAATGAAAGATAAACGGCTTATATAATAACTATTTTACATTACACCATAAGTGCCATCAAAAGATAACGAAAATAATTAAGTATATTGTAAAATATAATTCAACACATTTAGTATGTCACTTACCGAAATGACGGTAACAAATAAAAATATATAACTAACAAAAATTGTATATCATCAAAAATCAATGTTTCAATATAATCCAGCCAAATACATATCATGAATTTATATCCATTAAAATAATTACACCAATCATAAAAAAATTCAGTAATACATATTAGCGATGCACAACAAGAGAAATAGGAGAAGTGCTTATTTAAGCTTCCTCTCCTATTTCTCTTATAGACAATTACTTATGTCTGCTTTATTAAATAATAAGATACAATTATTCTTTATCAAACAAAGTATCTATCTCCTTTATCTCATCCTCATCAAACCATTTGCTTAATTTACCTTTAGCCTTCTCCTTTATTTCCTCTGAAACATTTCCCCAAACTTTATTTAGAACATATATCAGCACTGCCAAATCATCACCTAAACCCGCAATTGGTATGGCATCAGGAATAACATCAAGCGGACTGATAAGATAACCTAAGGCCCCAATAATAATAGCTTTATCCTTAACAGAAACCTTATCGCTCTGAAGCGTATAATACAAAATGAACGCAGCATAAACGAGTTTTGCTCCCGCACGTTTAGCTATCCTCGAAATTTTTTCAATAAAATCACCGTTAGTGAATTTATTGGAATATGACATAAAATCTGGTAAATTCATCTTTAGTCTAAATTTTTATTCGTTTATAAATTATACGACCACAAAAATAGCAATTATTTTTATTTTACGCAATATCTACATTAATTTAAAATTCTCTGTAATATAAAAATAACATAAAATAACACACAAGTATATAAAGCCCTTTTGTATCATTACTACAAATCCTTTAAAAGGATTGTACGCTGACTTTCAAGATAAAGATAACGCGCTTTCAATATTTTTTTCCAACCGTCAGATTTAAATTTATGCAAATCTAATTCTAGTTTCCATTTACCATCTGCCTCAAGTTTGTCAATAAGGAATCCTACACTCAAACGCGATGTTGACATAGCCGGCTGATAAAACTTATAGTCATTTTTATCATCCGACGTTATCTCAGTAAGCAATCCTACACGAACAAGTTCATACAAGAGGTCTGTCGTTATACGTATCGGGATACCCGTCATAAGTTTCAGATCAAGAGCAGTAAAAGGTTTACCACCCTCTTCAAACCTTTTACAGATCCTACTCGCAAGAATCACACACAACATAAGTTTATAACGATGGCTTATGTCATCTGTCTGTGCCTTAAAAGCATACGCTTCAAGATTTTGATTGGCATAGCACAATTCTGCGCCAAACAAACATATTATCCATGAGATTTGAACCCACAGCATAAAAAGTGGTAAAGCAGCAAACGAACCATATATAGCATTGTAACTACTTACCCATATTTGTGAATTTATATAAAACAACTGAAGGCCCTGCATTGCAGTACCCGCCAAAATGCCTGGTACAATTGCACATTTTAATTTTACCTTTGTATTTGGCATAAACACGTAGAGTGCGATAAACACGCATATCATTAGCACATACGGCATTACGTCTATGAGAAAACGCACCATAGGAGCAAGCAATGCATAATTTTCAATTCTATCTGCAATTGTAGCGACAAAGATTGAAATTCCTGACGTTACCACTATAATAATTGGAACAAGAAGAAACATTGCCATATAGTCAGTTATAGTTCTGAACCATTTACGAGGCTTATTGACCTGCCATATCTTATTGAAATTTTGTTCTATATTATTGATAAGCATTATTACAGTCCACAGCATGAACAACAAGCCAACACCTAGAAATATTCCGCTTTTTGTGTGAACCAAGTATGAATTAACAAACCCAATAATTATTTCTGCAGCCTGCGGTTGGCTAGACAATACATCCCGGAACCAACTTTCAATATACTTATTATAGCCGAATCCTCTTGCTATCGCAAAGACAACGGCAAGAATAGGAACAATTGCCAAGAGAGTGGAATAAGTTAATGCTGAAGCAGAATCTGTCATTCTCCTGGCAGTTGCGCTCTCTACGGCCAAAATAAGTTTCTTCAGTATCTCATATAAGAAATATTTAAAAGGCGAGACATCCTGACGCTTTATACGCCATAATTTAATAGTAAAAAAGAATTGGAGGTCACTTATCAGTTTCTTCATAAATATAGATTATCGTAACAACAAAGATTATGCTATTTAATTAAAAAGAAAACAGTGTTCCTATAAGCCGGGTTTTGTTCTTTAATATGCGAAACATATTAAAGCGCCTGTCATTTATCTAGATTATGAGTCACCCCATAACTCAAGCATTCTACCCTCCACCGTAATAAAATTCGGACGGATAACCCTCAGACGATGGTTTACATGAACTTGCAGCCTCCAGATTGCACAGCCTGTCAATCACTTGCCAGCTGGTGGTCTCTTACACCACCTTCTCACCCTTACCAAATATATGGCGGTTATTTTCTTCTGCTTTCTCCTGCTGTCACCAACAGCTTCCATTTTCAGAAGTGGAGCATCCTATGCTGCCCGGACTTTCCTCTCGCAAGATAAATCTCGCCAGCGACAGAGCCGGAACACTGTATTCTGACTGCAAAGGTACATAAAAATCATGTAATAATGAACAAAAAAAAAATCTTTTTACATTTAATCTAAAACAAACAGACACCGGTAAATAAACATGACACCACATTTTAAACGAATGTAAAATTATTCATATTTCGCACTAAGAGCCGTTAACAGCATTATTTTTAGTGTTAAAAGAGGACAAATATATAAGCCAAAACGGCATTTTAACAAATTTTGCGCCTAAATTTGCATACACAGAAATTCAGAAAATATAAGTCTAAATTTTAAACATAAAAGAGATGAAAAAATTATCAAATTATTTAGCTTATGCTATTTGTTTAATAGCAATCTCATTCTCAGCAGGCACTTTCACAAAAGCAAATGCCAATAATTTGCCCGGTCAGCCTGTAGACCTGACATATGCAGCAGAAAAAGCTCTTCCCGCTGTTGTACACATTAAATTCTTACAAAACAGCAAAATTCAGACAATTGACGTTCAAAGCGATCCTTTTGAAGACTTCTTTGGTCCATTCGGATTCTTCGGAAACCCAAATGGAAACGGAGGGACACAAAAAAGAAAAGTTCAGACTCCTAAGAGAGAGGGTGCCGGTTCTGGCGTAATCATATCATCAGACGGATATATTGTAACAAACAATCATGTCGTTGAAGGTGCAGACGAACTGACAGTGACATTGGATGACAACAGAGAATTTTCTGCAAGAATAATTGGTACAGACAAAAAAACAGACTTAGCCCTGATTAAAATCGACGGTAAGAACCTCCCTACTCTGCCGATAGGCGACAGCGATAAACTTAAAGTTGGTGAATGGGTCTTGGCTGTTGGCAATCCTTTCAATTTAAGTTCAACTGTAACTGCAGGTATTATAAGTGCTAAAGCAAGGTCACTTGGTGCTAATGATATAGAATCATTTATACAGACTGATGCTGCTATTAATGCAGGAAACTCAGGTGGAGCATTAGTTAACGCAAAAGGCGAATTAATTGGTATAAATGCCATGCTCTATTCTCAAACAGGAAGTTATAGCGGATATGGTTTTGCCATTCCAACAACAATCATGAATAAAATAGTTGCTGATTTAAAGACATACGGAACTGTTCAACGCGCAGTACTTGGCATCGGGGGCAGTGACGTAAACAAATATGTTGACCTGCAAAAAGAAAATGGTAAAGACATTGACCTAGGTACAATGGAAGGTATATATGTATCCGAAGTCAATGAAGATGGTGCCGGATACGAGGCCGGAATAGAAAAAGGTGATGTCATAACAGCTGTTGATGGCAAAAAAATTAAGAAAATGGCCGAACTTCAGGAATATCTTGCCAACAAACGCCCAGGTGATAAGATATCAATAACATTCCTTCATAACAAGCACCAAAAGAATGCTACTGTAACCCTTAAGAATGAGCAAGGAACTACTAAAGTCATTAAGAATGCAGACCTCGATGTGTTAGGCGGCAACTTCAGAGAGATAAACGATTCTGAAAAGAAACAGCTAGACATTAACTATGGTCTGATGGTTATTAAAGTCAATGATGGCGCATTCAAAGAAGCTGGCATTAACAAAGGATTTATAATTCAGAAGGTAAATGACGTAACAATGAAAACAATAGACGACCTGCAAAAGGCTGTAAAAGAAGCATCTGTAAGTAAAGATCCTGTACTTTATATTCAAGGAATCTATCCTACAGGAAAGAAATCTTACTTTGCTGTACCAATTTCCAAATAAACAGCATAAATAGACAATAATAAGTAGGAGTTATAATTATATACATTTTTATATAGAATAGAATTACCAATTATAACTTCTACTTATTTTTATGTGAAAATATTTTGTATATTTCACAATATTTTCTTTGCATTTAATAAGAAAGTTATTAAATTTGCAAATACTTAAATTTATATGCTACATGAGACAACTAAAAATCACAAAATCGATAACAAACAGAGAGAGTGACTCTCTAGATAAATATCTTCAGGAAATAGGACACGAAGAGCTTATAAGTGTAGAAGAAGAAGTTGAGTTGGCTCAGCGTATAAAAAAGGGAGACCGCAAAGCCTTAGAGAAACTGACAAAAGCAAACCTAAGATTTGTCGTTTCCGTTGCAAAGCAATACCAGAATCAAGGACTAAGTCTACCCGACCTAATAAACGAAGGAAATGTAGGATTAATTAAAGCAGCTGAAAAATTTGATGAGACAAGAGGCTTTAAATTTATTTCTTATGCCGTATGGTGGATACGTCAAAGTATTCTTCAGGCCATTGCTGAGCAAAGCAGAATCGTAAGACTTCCGCTTAATCAGGTAGGTTCAGTTAACAAAATTAACCGTGCACTTAATAAATTCGAACAAGAAAATGAGCGGAGGCCAAGTATCGATGAAATAGCAGACAAAGTTGATATTCCACATGACAAAATAGAAGAAGCCATGAAGGTCAACAGCAGACATGTTTCTGTTGATGCACCTTTTGCTGAGGGGGAAGACAACAGTTTGCTTGACGTCCTCCCAAATAATGACTCACCTATGGCTGATAAGACTCTAGTACTGGAGTCATTAAGAGAAGAAATCAATCGCGCTTTACAAACTCTTAACGAACGCGAACGCAATATAATTGAAGCATTTTTTGGTATTAATCAGCCAGAAATGACATTAGAAGAAATTGGTGATAAATATGGTCTGACACGTGAGCGTGTAAGACAAATAAAAGAAAAAGCGATAAGGCGTCTGCGCCATAATACAAAAAATAAATTATTAAAATCATATTTAGGTCAATGAAAATTTTAAAATACGTTATCTGTATTCTTACGAGTGTAATAGTTTTAAGTCTAACAGCATCAGCAAAAAATAAATGTGTACCTAAAGTTTATATTTTTGGGATGGCTGCATCGTTTAATGATTCTATCGTATATTTTACAGATATCCAAGAATTAGACAGTGCATGGATTAATGATAAAAATAATTTTTTAATTAACAGAAGTGACTATTCATATCAGCTAAGAAACTATTTTGACTCAAAAAACATTAATCACCGAACATGTATTATAAGCTATGCATTAAAAAGAAAAGATATCGACAAAAAATATCAAAAGATTAAAAATAAATATGTAAAAAACGGTAACTTTGACATAAGATATATTCAAAACGGAGAGTTCAAATTTACTGCAATAAAGCCAGAATAAAATTTGAAACTTTTATTTTGTACTTAAATAGTAAAAATGCATATCGTTTTTAATGAGCAACAACAATACAAACAAGCTAAAAGAAAGCAATAATTCAGATTCATTGCTTTTGAATATTGCAGACTTCTATGTCAAGGTCTTATTTGAAGAGACGAACTCAAACGATATTAATTTGCTACCATCATTAAATGCCTTTAAAACAAACGGCAACAGTAATGATCAACTATTGTTTGATTTAACTGTAAAAGAAACATTACCCGCCATCTTATACGGATTTACCAATATAGGAACATTTAACACTGGAAATGGCGATATTGTCGTAGATAAATTTAATAATGGAAGCTATAGGTATACCATTAAAGATATCAACAATAATATTTGCTGCGTGTTGTATGCGAACAAGGACTTTTCAAAATGCCTCTGCACATTAAATGGCAACACAAACATGAAACGCTTTGGGTTAAACAACGCCTTAATGATGTCCTTCGCTTTTGCAAGTTGCACAAAAAGCACACTTTTAATACATGCCTCATCTATTAAGGAAAAAGAATATGGGTATGCTTTCATCGCAAAAAGCGGAACAGGTAAAAGTACACACACGGGCTTATGGCTTAAGAACATTCCACAATGTGAGTTGTTAAATGATGATAATCCTATTATTAGAATTATCAATGATACTCCATTTTTATATGGAAGTCCATGGAGTGGAAAAACACCATGTTATAGAAATATAAGAACAAAACTTGGCGCAATAACCCGCATTGAAAGAGCCAATAAGAATGTCATTGAAAAATTAAAACCAACAGAAGCACTTGCCTCAATACTGCCTTGTTGTTCCACAATGAAATGGGATAAGAACATATATAATGCCATCTGTAATAATGTAATAAAAATTATAGAAAAGATCAATGTATATACATTACATTGTCTTCCTGACAAAAATGCAGCTACAGTATGCCACAATCAAATTTCAAAATAAAAGACATAGAAATTCCTAATAGATATTTCTTACCTGAAGTAATAAATCTATTAGAAGAAGGACGCACTGTAACAATAAGATTAAAAGGATTCAGCATGAGACCTTTTCTTGAAGACGGCAGAGATAAAGCCTTACTAAAGAAAAGCAAAACTCTAAAAGTAAACGATGTAGTTTTGGCTAAAATTGATAACAGTAGATATGTTTTACACCGAATAATAAAGATTAAAGACAATAATGTCACATTAAGGGGTGACGGTAATATTCAGACTGAATCATGCCATATAAAGGATATTAAAGGTACAGCAATAGGTTTCTACAGAAAAGGACGTGATAAAATCGAGCTTACTAATAGTATATATTGGCATATATACTCCTTTTTATGGACAAAATTATTTCCTTTCAGAAAATATTTACTATTTATTTACAGAAAAATTTGGCTAAATATATTTCCAACTAAAATATAAATAAAGTATGAAAATAAAAAAAGGGTTTAAATTACGCAACGTTTGTGGAGAATATGTAATTGTTGCTGAAGGAATAGAAAATATAGACTTCACAAATATAATAAGTATGAATGAATCTTCAGCCTACTTATGGAACAACATCCAACATTTAGAATACTTTGACGATAAAACACTTATGAACCTTCTCACAAAAGAATATTCTGTAACCTCGGAAGTTGCTCTTAACGATTCAAAAAAAATAATTAAAGACTGGTTAAAAGCTGGTCTTATTGAGGAATAATAGTCAATCTATTTTAGGTCAAGCTTAAAATAAAAAACACACAACTATACATATACTGTCTGACGCCAGTGTTTATATAAAACACTTCAACAGAATAAATGACAAAAATCTGTTTATTAAATATTTGACTTTAGTCTTATAATAATAGGAAAAACAAGATTTTTCACAAAATGAAATCAGTCCTTCAGTGACATTGTAATAATTAAATAAAACATTCATGAAGGACTGATTCGATTATGATTCTTTAAGCTATTTCTTATTGTTCTCCTCAAAAATAGCCATTCTACGATCTAACTCCTCTAATTGACGGTCTTCAATAAATGAAGTACAAACCCTTAATCCATTTTGACAGCTTCCTGTTGTTATCAAACAAATAGCACTGACACCATAATACATAAGCTCATGGGCCAACTCTCCACCTGTCATCCCTGGATAACCAACAGTAAAATAAAATCCATCTGCAATTGGTTCACTTAAATCCTTATCATAAACAATATAAAATCCATGATCTGTAAATATCTTTTTCAGCTTATGTGCACGTTCGCCATAGACACTAATATCCTTTCTGAAATCATACTCACCATCACATGCTGCCTTAAACATCGCAGACATTGCATATTGAGCACTATGACTTGTACCAGAAGATAAAGCATAAAGCATACGTGTTGAAAAGACCAATCCAAATGGAAGTCCCTCATATCTTGCTCCAAGACCCTCATAATGACGATGGAATAATTTATCACTTATACATATAACTCCAATACGTTCTCCTGCATAACTGAAAGCTTTACTTCCACTAATGAAAAGCATATAATTATCCGTATATCGTGCTACAGTAGCCTGATAAGGTGGTTCAAAAGGAACACTCAACTTTTTACGAAAATCCATCGCAAAATAAGCTAAATCTTCCATTATTATAGTATCATACTGTGTTGCAAGTTGACCAATTATACGCAGTTCATCTTCATTAAAACATATCCATGAAGGATTGTTCGGATTACTGTATACAATTGCACAAATGTTTCCTTTGCTCAAATACTCTTCTAACTTATGATAAAGTTTGTCTCCCCTAAAGTCATAAACATCAAAAGTTTCGTACTTGACGCCCAATACCTGCAATTGCATTTTCTGAACAGGAAATCCAGGATCAATAAACAATACGGTATCCTTTTTAGAATCACATTGTGAGCATGTCAAAAAAGCGGCAAAAGTACCTTGCATACTTCCGCATACAGGAACACAACATTCAGGCATTATGTCAACACCTATATACGCTTTGACGAAACGTGACGCCTGCTTTTTCAATTCAGGATATCCTTGAATATCAGGATAAGAATGCGCTATACCATTTTCTAAAGCCTTAATCTGAGCTTTTACTCCAACTTCTGAAGCAGGCAAGCCTGGTATTCCCATCTCAAGCTTAATAAATTCTACACCAGACTCTTTTTCAACAGAAGCAGCAACAGACTTAACTTCACGAATAGTAGCCTTTTCAAAGTCTTGTATGCCCAAACTACTTATTGTATTATCAACAAGGACCTTATCTATTGGTGTTTGTTTCATATTCCAACTTATTTGAAATTCTACTTACTCTCACTTATACCGATATTAAGAGCCTTAATATTAGCATTTACGATATCCTCGCCTTTACGCGCAAAAACTCTACTTAATGCAGCTTTAATTTCTTCATATCCAATTCCTAAAGACTTTTGCGCTGCTCCCAGTAAAATCATATTAGCTGAACGTGGCACGTTATTATCCTTAGCAAGTTGTTCAATATCAATAAACACCACATTATTAAGTTTAGAATATTCTTCCTTAATTTTATCCATATCAGGATAATCCGGTATATTCACAAAAGGAACACTTGACGTAATAATCCATCCTGTTTTTTTATTCAAATAAGGAAGATAACGCAAAGCTTCCATGGGTTCCATAGAAATAATAACATCTGCCTGACCTTCTGCAATCAAATCACTATTGATAGGTTCTGAAGATATACGTAGATTACTTTGAACATCACCTCCACGTTGCGACATTCCGTGAACTTCAGCCTGTTTAATATAAAGACCATCCTTTATAGCCGCCTCGCCGATAATTGTTGCGATAGAAAGAATACCCTGTCCTCCTACACCGCAAAGTATTATATCTGTTTTCATTTTGATTGATTTGCGTTTAACTTTTTTTCTCTTAAATGTCTCTGTAAAGTCTGCATACATTCGCGACAAGGAATAATTACACTTAAACCGTGATAATTAATTTCCTCACGTAACATTTTAGTTATTTCAGGCATATTTTTAGGCAGAGGAACAACTGTCTTCAAATGATTATTATCAAGGCCCAATCCCTTACAAATAGCTTCAAGCTTATTCGTTCCGGCAGAATCTTGTCCGTCAGTCATTGCCGTTGTAAGATTATCACTTATTATGACAGTTATATCAGAATTTTCATTTATAGCATCAAGCAAACCTGTCATACCTGAATGCGTAAAGGTTGAATCACCTATTACTGCCACAGCAGGCCACAATCCGGCATCGGCAGCTCCCTTAGCCATCGTAATACTTGCACCCATATCAACTGTAGAATGCAAAGCTCTAAATGGCGGTAACGCACCTAAAGTATAACATCCAATATCACCAAATACTCTTGCGTTTTCATAATCTTTCAAAACCTCATTCAATGCAGAATAAACATCTCTATGTCCACAACCTTGACATAATGCAGGCGGACGAGGAGTAACATTTTTACTTGGAGCGTAACATTCATCAGACGGAATGCCTAAAGCCTTCTTTACAATATCAGGATTTAATTCGCCTGTTCTCGGCAATTCACCTGTAAGCCGGCCTTTTATAACAGCATCACCTGGCATCACACCACGAAGCATATCTTCGATAAAAGGCTGTCCTTCTTCAATAACCATAACAGAATCACAACACGATGTCATTTTCCGTATCAAATCTTTCGGCAACGGATATTGACTTATTTTCAATACCGGATTAGGGCAGCCTTTCGGATAACATTCATTTAAGTAATTAATGGCTATTCCGCTTGCAATTATTCCTAAAGACTTGTCGGCGCCATCAATATACTGATTGAACTGACTCTTCTTAGAATCATTTTCCAACTCTGACTGCATAGACGTAACCATATCATTTTTTCTGCGCGCCATAGCCGGCAATAGAATCCAATCAGCAGCTTTTGAATCATAATTTATATTATTCTGCTCGCGTGGATTTTCACATATGTCAACAACAGCCCTGCTATGAGCCATACGTGTCGTTACACGCATCAGTATAGGAAGATGTATCTTCTCGCTATAATCATAAGCATATTTTACCATGTCATAAGCTTCCTGCTGACTACTTGGCTCAAAGCACGGCATCATAGCAAACTTCGCATAAAATCTACTGTCTTGTTCATTTTGAGAAGAATGCATAGAAGGATCGTCAGCAACTAAAACAATAAGTCCGCCGTTTACACCGGTCATGGCCGAATTTACGAAAGGATCAGCACAAACATTAAGACCAACATGTTTCATACAAACCAGAGCACGTTTTCCCATAAACGACATGCCAAGAGCCTCTTCCATTGCAGTCTTCTCATTAGCCGACCATCTGCGATGAATGTTACGCTCCTTAGCCGTTTTAGAATTCTGAATATACTCTGTGATTTCTGTTGAGGGCGTGCCTGGATAAGCATACACCCCACTAAGACCTGCGTCTATCGCGCCTTGCGCAATAGCCTCATCTCCCAATAAGAGTCTTTTCATAATATCAGATTTAATTTAACAAGATTGGTTATTTATAAAAATACGATTATTTTATCGTCACTTTCAGAGGTGAATGCAGTGCATCAAGATATTCTGATGAACGTAGCTTCCACTCATTAAACGTACGCACATCATTTTTACTCCAAGCAGAGCCAAAATAATAAGTGTACTTTTCATTCGGCTGATATGTAATTACACCGACGCCATGACCAGCATTTCCATTTGAAGGATTGTCATACATCATAGTTTTAGTCGCCTTTACACCATTAGGAAATAAGACGCCTACATAAATTTGAAAATTCTGCTTTGCAGGATTATCCGTAGGATCAGCATAGAGGACATAATTATCCCCGCAAACCACACTCTTTATATCTTCACTATGCAGGACAACTCCTGCAACCATATCACAAGGCTTAGACAAACCATCATACCATACTGTCATCTTATTATAATTACTTCCTTTATCAAGGCTAATTATACGATGTTCAACCACATTTTTATCCGCACCAACAACAAATGGGTTATAATCAAGCTGTACTGTAAAACGCAGAGGACCATTGTCTAATATTTTATACGTCTTGTAACAATAAGGCAAAATCATTTCATTTCCATTCATAAGAGCCGGTGCCCCACATCCAAGTGTAGGACCAACTTTATAGCAGTCTAACCCATATCCATGATCAAAATGGTATGTTGTAGCCTCTTCTACCTCAAGAGCCTCTTCTGTCTTACCGGCTTTTTTCAATTCTTCTATTTTTGAATGATTCGAAAGTTCAGTAACATAACGCTTATCCACCTCTAGATCCGGTGTATTTTTCACCCAGACATCAATACCAAAAGCCTTCTCGCCTGTACGTTGTAAAGCCGGACCGTATACGCGATAAGCAGTACGGTCGTTCTCCCATGCAACATCATCTACACGTTCAGGATACTGCTTTCCGCATACAATAGTCTTCATTTCCTTAGGAGTTCCCGGCACAATAGTGAAATCGGCTGTTCCACCAGGACGCACACTAGCGTCTATCAATAACTTACCATCATAAGAAATCTGATATGCCACTTGCTGTCCTAGAGCATTTTTAACAATAAATTTCTCGCCCTGTTTTATTCCTAACTTTGCATAAACATCATGAAGTTCAACTTCAACCAGTTCTTGTCTTTGAACATCACCGGTATTTGTAACAATTACAGTAACATCGCCAGCCATAACATACACTGGCGCCATAACCATACAGATAGCCCAAACCCTAAAGCTTCTTAGAAATTTCATATACGTAGTTTTTTTATTTAATAGATTAATCATTTAAGATTCTTAATAAAGAATTGTGCAATCTGCCGGTATATGTGATTACGTGTATTACCCCCGTAAATACTATGATTGCGGTTTGTATATACATTCATCTTGAAATCTTTATCTGCCTGTACCAAAGCTTCTGTATATTCAAATACATTTTGCGGATGAACATTATCATCAGCTAATCCCTGACAAATAAGGAGTTCTCCATGTAAATTGTTTACACGTTTTATAGGATTAACATCATAACCCGAAGGATTTTCATTAGGTGTTCGCATATAACGTTCAGTATACACTGTGTCATAAAATCTCCAATCTGTAGGAGGAGCCACTGCAACACCGGCCTTAAACACTTTACGCCCCTCACTCATGCTCATCAATGTGTTAAATCCGCCAAAACTCCAACCCCATATGCCAATATTATTTTTATCTACATAAGGTAGGGTTCCTAAATATAAAGCAGTCTCCACCTGATCCTTTGATTCCAGGTCGCCAATCTTCAAATATGTGCACTTTTCAAACTCCGCACCTCTCGCTCCTGTTCCACGGCCGTCTACGCAGACAAGAATAAAGCCCTGCTGAACAAGATATTCATCAAGTAATGCACCTTGCCCCATTGAACCTATATTCCAAGAATTTACCACCTGCTGACTACCCGGGCCACTGTATTGCCACATTATAACAGGATATTTCTTATTAGGATCAAAATCTGCCGGCTTAATCATTATGCCATTAAGCTGAATTCCTTCAGAAGTTTTAAAGCTAAAGAAATCTTTTGAAGACAAGTTATAGTCAGACAAAGTTTTTTTCAACTCATCATTTGTTATCAGTGTAGCTGTCTTCTTTCCTGAATTATTGTATATTGAATATTCAAAAGGCGTGTTACGATCGCTCCATTGATTTACAAAATATCTATAGTCAGAACTAAATACAGCATTATTCCAACCTTCACGTGCAGTCAGACACTCTGTTTTACCATTTTTATTTGTTACATAAATTTCTCTGTCCATCGGAGTTTTTCCGGCAGCCTGATAATACACGTCTCCAGTCTGTTCATCATATCCGTAAACATCAGTAATGTCATATTTCGTATTTGTAACCTTACGCTGCAATTGTCCGTTCATACTATAAAGATATAACTGCATGTATCCGCTTCTGTCACTCGGCAGCAAAATATGATTTGATGAAATAAGAATATTTGCCATCGCCTCCTCTTTAACATACTTAGGCACAGCCTCCTTAATCAACAGCTTACAAACCGTGCTTCTAGGATTAACGCCATAAAGACAAAGCTGATCCTGATGACGGTTCATTGTATAAACAATTATTTTCTGAGGATCAGACGTAGCCTTTATACGAGGAATGTATCCGTCGTTATCAAGTTGTAGTTGCATCTTACGAGTCTGGTGCGCCTGTATATCATAGCTCAATACCGACACGATAGAATTTTTTTGCCCCGCTTTAGGATATTTGTATGAATAAAGACCAGGATACTCAGCATACTCTTTATTTTCAGGAACAAGTCCTTTGAACATTTGCAAAGAATATGTAGGAACATCCTTTTCATCATACCTAATCCAACAAAGCATGCTGCCGTCGGCATTAAACGTCAATGCTGTATTAAATCCGAACTCTTCCTCATATACCCAATCGGGTACACCATTAATAACTTCATTTCGTTTTCCATCTTTTGTAACCTGACTTTCAGAATTACCATAAAGCAGCTTGACAATGTAAATATTATTATCACGCACAAAAGCCACTTTCATACCATCTGGCGACCAAACCGGCGACTGTTGTGGTCCATAGTCAGACAATTTTTCCAATTTGCGGTCTGCAATATTATAAATATAATAATCCGCAGTAAATGATCTCCGGTATATTTTCTTTGAATTAGTCTGAACAAGCATCTTCTTGCCATCCGGACTCATTATGTAATTTTCCAACTTATCAATCTTCTCGCCCACAGTATTATTCACATCAAGCAACACGCTAGTCTGCTTACCCGTACGATAAGAGTATTTTATAATTTTTTTGCCGTCCTTGCTTATCATAGCATAGCTTTCTCCATCAGCCAGCGGGTTGACAGCACTAAGATATTCAGCAGAAAATTTTCCGTCTGCAATGTCTTTCAATGAGAGCAGATTACCAGAAAAAATATTGTTGGCAGCAAAAAACAAAGCCGCACACATGATAAAAAGCTTTTTCATTCGTATTTTATAAATTATTTTGAGCACAAAGATACATAATTTTCACTACATTTGCATCTCCAATAGATTTAAAAGATATTAATACCGAAGAGTATAAAATTTACAGATTTTAAAAAGATGCAGAAATCAGCAAACAAAACGCCACTTCCATACAATGATTTTGGCAGTTGGATACGGTCACAATTTTCTTTCAAAATACAAAAGATATCTGTAGATGCCGGATTTTCATGTCCAAACAGAGATGGTAGAATAGGATTCGGCGGATGTGCATTTTGTAACAACAGCACATTTAATCCGTCTTATTGTGACAGGAACAAATCGATAAAAGAACAGCTTGAAACAGGCAAGGATTTTTTCAGCAGAAAATATCCCGACATGCGCTATCTCGCTTATTTTCAAGCCTATACAAACACTTACGGGAGTATTGACAAATTAAAAAGTATGTATGAGGAAGCTCTAGACACAAACGGAATAGTAGGATTAGTAATTGGCACCCGGCCTGATTGTATAAATACTGAAATATTAGACTATCTTGAAAATCTTTCACGCAACACGTTTATCATTATTGAATACGGAATTGAATCTACAAACGACAATACTCTAAAAAATATAAACAGAGGACATACTTTCGAATGTTCAAAAAAAGCAATAGAAGAAACCGCATCACGAGGAATAATTGTGAGCGGGCATGTTATATTAGGATTACCCGGAGAAGACGAGGATGAATGTATAAGACAAGCATCACTCATATCACAGACAAAATTGAACATAATAAAAATACATCAGCTACAAATAATTCGCGGAACAAAACTTGAAAATGAATATATCAACAATAAAATTCATGTCTATAATGTTGAAGAATACATACGTCTGCTTGCAAAATACATACAGCATCTCAGAAAAGATATTATCATCGACCGGTTCACATCACAGTCACCTAAAAATTTACTGATTGCACCCGACTGGGGACTTAAGAATTATGAATTCACAAATATGTTCATAAACTATCTCAGAAAGAACAACTTTTATCAAGGACAACTTTTCAAATAAGACAATGTATCATGCATTGTATAATAATATTTCATATACTATAACTAATTGCACACATTCAATATTATTTACAAAAATCGTTTTTTTAACGTTCTGTATTTCCAATATTATAAAATATAATATGCCAGCCGACAAATCCGGCAATAATTATACGCAAACGCAAATTACTGACAGCAAGCCAATTACGCATAGCCACAAAACGAATGTGCATAAATAAAAAAGAAATATAAGCTTAAAATGACTAAAAATGCCATATAAAACAGCCCGATAAAGATATAAAGTCAATGGTTTTAAGTCATAAAACCATTGACTTTATAAACAAAAAGCACACAAATAGCAGCAAAATCGCTTTTTAAACAAAAATATTGCATATAAAAAACATGTCTATAATTCTATTTCCAATTTTATTATTGTAATAAAATCTTACTGCACACCGGCATTATAAAATATCTAAATCAGACAAATAATCTGCATCTTAAAAAGTTACATAAGACATCACACATCAAACTCAGCCACAACATCAATTCATAATAGTGTTGAGCCATCAGCATTTTATTCCTTTTATACGACCATGTCGCTTCAATCTGCAAGCTTAAATATCATTATACCGCACACAGCTTTATATATTTTGTGCATTCATGCTTTCAGCCATATTATCGTCTTCTATTAGTGTCTTTTCGTCCGCTTTTTCTTGACATAGCCTAATCTGCGAAAGTTCAAACGATAACCAGCTCAATATAAGAAAAATATCCAATCTTAATTCTAACGACAATTTGTGTTAAATTCAAATAATCAGTAGTAATGGCAAAATGAAGAATCGAAAAGACTGTGTATATCAACAGATTCATTGTGATTTTGCGCGAGCAGTATCAACATTACGACAATAAAGCCATATGATTTTACATATTGTTATAAATAAATGTCCAAACGAACATTTCAGTCAGAAAAAAAATACGCATAAAAATTAAAAACATGAAAATATTTCAATAAAATTTTATAACTTTGTTTTATTCAATGCATTTTATGCTTAACAGAATAAATTCCTTTAAAAAATTTAAGCCAAAATCTAAATACGTATAACTATGATTAAAGAAAAACAACCAGAAAAAGAAACATCTTTTGCTAAAAGATTTTCAAGAACAATTACAGCCTTATTAAGAAAATACTTCAACGCCATGCCTGACAAAGAAGACGAAGAAAGTACAATTAAGGCAATAAGTAACGGAGTATCGTTCCATGGCGCAAACCTTTGGGTATTAGTTTTTGCAATATTCATTGCCTCACTTGGCCTGAACGTTAACTCAACCGCCGTAATAATAGGCGCAATGTTAATATCTCCACTTATGGGACCAATTATCGGAATGGGATTGTCTATTGGCATAAACGATTTCGAACTATTAAAACGCTCTTTAAAAAACTATCTCGTAGCAACAATCATCAGTGTATTTACTGCAACAATTTACTTCTTACTCACTCCACTTGACGAAGCTCAGTCTGAACTTTTGGCACGAACATCACCAACACTTTATGACGTTCTTATAGCCTTGTGCGGCGGCGCAGCCGGTATTGTAGCCTTGGCAACAAAAGGCAAAGGCAACGTATTGCCGGGAGTGGCAATTGCCACAGCTCTCATGCCTCCACTATGTACAGCAGGTTTCGGGATAGCCACTGGAAACATATTATATTTTTTAGGAGCTTTCTACTTATTTTTCATCAACACTGTATTCATTGCCTTGGCAACATATATAGGAGTAAGAATGCTGAAATTTAAAGAAAAGCAATTTGTAGACCATGAAAGACATGAAAAAGTAAAAAAATATATTATCATCATTGTTATTGCAACAATGATTCCTGCCGGATTCATGACATACAGCATCGTCAAAACAAGTGTGTTTAAAAGTAATGTAAGCAAATTTGTAAAAGAACAACTTGACAATGACGGAACACGCATTATATCATACGAAACTAACACCGACAGTCTCACACTACGTGTAGTCGCTGTCGGCCGCGAACTGTCAGACAGCACCATCGCCAATGTTGAAAAGAAACTGAAAGATTATAATATAGGACAATATAAGCTGCAAGTAATTCAAGGTTCTGAGTCTGCATCGATAATGATGCTCAACGACAAATTGTCAAATATAAACACTAACAGCACCAACTATTCAGAATTAATACACGAAGGGACTTTAAAAATATCCGAATTGCAAAACGAACTTAATACATATACAAAATATGATGCTATGGCCCCTGCTGTAGCAAAAGAGATGAAAACATTGTTCAAAGATGTAGAAAAAATAAGTTTATCAAAAGCAAACTCTATATCTACAGACTCTTTAAAAATTAAGCACTACACGTTAGCCGTAATAAATCTACGGTCTAAGCGAAACATTGCCGAACAAGAACGTAAACAGATGTCAGAATGGCTTAAGACAAGATTAGAGGCTGACAGTCTGCAACTGATAATAACAAGACAACAGTAACATAATTAGCCAATAAAAACAAGAAAAAGGCAGACAATATTTTTATATAATTGTCTGCCTTTTATATACAAAGACAGGTAGTGTTCCAAAAAGTGTGTCTGGAAAGAATCCACTCAAGTCTGTAAATTTCAAATGTCATTGCAAATTTAATGTATTATTTTTAATTGTTTTGTAAAATCGAGAAGATTATCAGAATAAAAACGTATAATAACCGGAAATAATATCCTACAGAGGAGTCCCCCGAGTATGTATAGACAGCATTCCAGACAGTAATTGAATACGGCAACCGTCCTGTCCATGTTGCTTACTTATGTATTTCATGTCTGCGGTTTCGCTTAAAGAGGTTTATACTTATTCAGGGAACAGTGATTTATCCATGGTTATGTTCGGCAATGCCCGGTCAAAGGCCTTATTCTCCATCGCCACATTTCCCATCAGGACCAATACCGACTCTTCATTGGGCATGGCCGTCCTCATGCGTGTAACCCTGCGGAAGTCCCTGTTCAGCCGTTCAATCCAGTTTGTGGTATAAATCATAGACTGAATTTCAGGAGCATAGTTCAGATATGTCATATATGCCTTGTAGTCCGCATTATTACGGAGCATCTTTATTGCCCTGTAGTCCTTACCCCACCTGTCACACATATCCTGCCATCCTGCCCATGCCTTCTCCACGGTGTAATCCCTTTGCCCGGTACGGAAGATGTCTTTCAGGTCGGCAGCAAGGGCGGCCTTGTCTCCATGGCGCACTTTGGCCAACAGACCGCGCTTCAGGTGTGTGACGCACCGCTGGAGCGGTGTCGCGGGAAACTTCTCACCTATGACAGTGTCAAGCCCCCTTATCCCGTCCGCCACCATAAGTCCGACTCTTTCCATACCACGGTCCTTAAGCCTGTCGAATATTTCACCCCAGCCGGTAGCACTCTCCACCGGCATGTTGAATATACCGAGCACCTCACGTCTTCCTTCCTCCGTCACTGCCATAACCACGTAAAAGGCCTCACATGATACGGAGCGTTTACGGTGGATCTTGATGTGGATGCAGTCCACAAACACTACCGGATAATAGGCCTCCAGACTTCTTTCGAGCCATTCTTTGACCTGGGTACGGACACATTCAACCATACGGCTGATGCTGGATTTTGAATAGTGCTGACCGTAAAACCGGGAAAACACGTCACTTACCTGTTCCTGTGTAAGGCCTTTTGTATAAAGCACTCCTGCCAGGCGGTCGTATTCATCCTCCTGATTGCGCAATATGGCAAGTATGCGTGGATGGAAGTTGCCGTAGCGGTCACGGGGAATACGGAATTCCAGCTTACGGCCATGGCCGTAAGTGGAGCCGGGACGGTAGCCGTTTCCCTTGTTTCCGGGATTTGCGGTTAAAAACTCGCTGCGTTCGGCAACCAGCATACTCTCTATCATGAACTCAAAAAGATCCTGAAGACCGTTTTCTTTGGCTGCATGCTTGCACATTTGCTCCAAAAGTTGTAACTTTGTCAAATTCATTTTGTTTGTACTTTAAGTTTTATCACCTAAAATTACAAACTTGTTAGGACCGGTCAAAATTTTGGCTGGTCCTTTTTTAGAATTTCTTCCAGACACACTTTTTGGAACACTACCCAAAGACATCATAAATAATATATTCAGCATATAAAATACTATTTCCATAATTATTTTACAGACATAGTTCTATAGCTAAGAGATTATTACTAATATTAATTTATAATGAATTACCCGACAACGGGAAATAAATTACATATAGAAATAATAAAACCAATATGTTTCCCCATAAGTATCTTTCACATAAGAAAATCTCTCTGACTTATCTGCATATTTCTCCTCCAATTTCTGAAAGTCGGCATAATCAGCATCCATTATCTCACTATGAAAAACGAGCACCGGATTTGCCCTCAAATGTGTATATAACGTTAGAGCCTCCCTATAATGCTTTGGCAAAGATGGCGAACTTAGATTATATCTATTTTTAATGGCATTCACAAAGCCATCTAAATTTTTATCCAACAAATAACCACACAGGATATAGTCTGTAACAGACTTCAGTGCCAGGCCATGACTATCCAGATATAGTAAATACTCTAAAGATTTCATTTTACCCTTCTTGCGTATACCTAATTGTCTGAAAATTTCGGTCTCAGGGAAAAGCAGACATTTTATACCGGAATCATCTGGCAATAATATATCAGAACCACCTTTAGGTATCGGATACTCAAAAAGACGGTCGCCCAACTGCTTTGTACGCGATAAGGCATAAGCACGCAACATTGTAAGATTAGCATCTTGAGAATCCGACTTCTCGCCCACCAGCAGCGCATCATCATAATCATTTACACACAAGAGTTGCTCCATCCTTAATCTATAATGAAAAACCTTGTCTGTGTTTCCGCATGCACAGACAAAAATAAACATTATGGATAATGCGAGAATACTTTTCCATAAACTTCCCAAAATGGTTCCATTGTATGAAGTGTTAACAGTCCGAAATTGCTTACGCCTAAAAAAAACAGCAAAAATTATATATCCAATAAGAATAATGAATACAATAAAAATAACAGTGCCAGGAAATGCATTTGTATCAAAATCAGGCCCCCCGGAAGTAAGAATCACCATAAGCAATAACGATGGTACATAATTTAAGAGATTAAGCCATCCGTCAAACTTCGTAAGCTTGCTTACTCCCAATTTCAAAAGATATAATACTAATGTTATCAATATAGCACCAACTGTTTTATTATAATGAGTGGTACCTCCCGACAACACATGTTGCTCCATTGCGATAAGATCTGCTTGAAAAAAATACAAGTAGACATACGTAAACAACATGAAAACAATAGCACATACAGAATTAACGAATGTGCTATTGTTTGAATTAATATTTTGTGTCATATCAATTTTTCTTTAAGACTACAGCAGAACGTGCTGGAATATATAGCTTTAACCATTCTTTATGGTCTTTCACATAAAGAGGATCAAAGTTTGTCATGTGTGTCATGCTGTCATCAGCCAAGCCATTACCTCCAAACTTTTTTGCATCTGTATTAAGCACTACATCATATGAGCCTGTAGGAACTAAGAATCCATAATCAGTAAACGACCTTGTTGGACTGAAATTAAATACAAAAATCAAATCACCACGCATAAATGCCAAAATTTGGTCACCATCATTATGCCATATTTCTTGCACTGGTGTTTTTTGAAAATTACGTATACTCTTAATTACATTAAGCATTTCACGGTCAAAATCACCCAAATAATGATAACACAACTCCTTATTGTCGACAAGATTCCACTGCCGTCTGGCATATTTGTAGCTCCATCCGTTTCCTTCACGCGGAAAGTCAATCCATTCTGGATGCCCGAATTCATTGCCCATAAAATTAAGATAACCACCATTGATAGCCGCAGCTGTAACCAAACGTATCATCTTATGCAACGCAATTCCGCGATGTACAGTTTCATTTTCATCACCCTTCTTAAAATGCCAATACATGTCGGCATCTATCAAACGGAATATAATAGTCTTGTCTCCAACCAATGCTTGGTCATGACTCTCACAATAGCTTATAGTCTTCTCGTCAGGACGTCTGTTCCTAACCTCCCAAAAAATACTGCTCGGCTTCCAATTTTCATCACTCTGTTCTTTTATCGTCTTTATCCAATAATCAGGAATGTTCATTGCCATTCTATAATCAAAGCCGTAACCGCCATCCTCAAATTTAGCAGCAAGCCCAGGCATACCGCTAACCTCCTCGGCAATAGTTATTGCATCAGGATTGATTTCATGTATAAGTTTATTGGCAATAGTCAAATAACATATGGCATTATCATCCTCATGACCATTAAAATAATCACCATAATTACAGAAAGCCTCACCTAAGCCATGACTATAATAAAGCATAGACGTAACGCCATCAAAACGGAATCCATCAAAATGAAATTCCTTTAACCAATATTTGCAATTACTTAACAGAAAATGCATCACCTCATCCTTACCGTAATCAAAACAAAGGCTGTCCCATGCCGGATGCTCATGCCGGTCACCTGGATAAAAATATTGATTAGGATCACCAGCCAAATTTCCAAGTCCTTCCACTTCATTCTTTACGGCATGACTATGAACAATATCCATAATCACTGCAATACCATTACGATGAGCTTCATCTATCAGTGACTTCAAATCTTCAGGAGTGCCAAATCTGCTTGAGGCTGCAAAGAAACTGCTAACATGGTATCCAAAAGAGCCATAATAAGGATGTTCCTGTATCGCCATTATCTGAATACAGTTATAACCGTCTTTGATGATACGCGGCAACACATTTTCCTTAAATTCTGTATATGTTCCTACCTTCTCGGCATCTTGAGCCATACCTATATGACACTCATATATTAAAAGAGGATTTTTGTTAGGCTTAAACTTACGTTTTTTCCATACATAAGGCTTCTCCGGATTCCATACTTGTGCTGAAAAGATCTTAGTTTCTTCATCCTGTACGACTCTCTGCGCCCATGCAGGAATACGCTCACCATTACCGCCATCCCAATAAACATGCATTTTATATAAATCACCATGTTTTATTCCTTTTTCAGAAATTTTAAGTTCCCAGTTGCCCGTACCTTCAATACGCTTGGCTTTATACCGTTCTGTTTCCTTCCAGTCATTAAAATCTCCAACAAGGTATATAGCTGTAGCATTAGGAGCCCATTCACGGAACACCCATCCTCTAGCCAGCTTATGCAAGCCATAATAATCATAACCGCTGGCAAAATCCTCCAAAGATATTTTACCATTATGGGTTAATTGTCCTAACTTCCACAAAGCATGATCATGCCGTCCTCTTATAGCATCTTCATAAGGTGCAAGATAACCATCATTAACAACTAAGCCCATATGTTTAGGCTCATTGACAGACAAGTCCTTTGTATTTGTCTTATTCTTTGTTGTTTTGGATTTTCTGGTAACCATGATACCTCCCTTATATTAATATATTCATATTTTACTTCAATTTTTCATCTTATGTTAAGCCAAAACCTTAAATATTGCCTTCTTTATTTCCGGTTCATCTGAAATACATGGCGCATGACCGTCTTGAGGGAAAAATATAGCGAACTCACCAGGCTTACAGGTAATATATGTATCAGCTGCTCCGCAATATTTTGTTATATCCTTTTCTTCATTATAATCAGCATCGGGCAAACTATTTAATGGCGTATAACCATATGTCTCAGAAGTGCTTAACGGAATCTGTATATCTATCATTTTTTTATGAGTCTCCAACAAAGCCTGTTCACGAGTCTTGCCTTTTGCCCTTTGTATATTAACAAACAAATCAGCACCTTTAATAAAGTGCTTACCATCCTCAAGTGTATTCAAATCATTTGCTTCAATAAATTCAGCCACATCCTTAAACAGAGGATTCAATGAAACATATTTTCCTAAATTTTCAATCGTATCAATAATCATAATGCTATATTTTTTATTATTGGACCTTATTTCCTAAAATATACATTCCTTGCGAAACTATATTGCCATTTTTATCTTTCTCTATATATTTTCCATCACGCTTATCGTCTTTATAAGACCCTTCAAAGCGTCTGCCTTCCTTATCGACTTCTAAAGCAGGACCATTTCTTTTACCTTTCCGATATACGCCCTTAAACTTACTTCCATCTGAAAAATGAATAATTATTTCACCATCAAAAAGACCATTTTTAAAGTTTCCTTCAAAAACATCTCCATTATTCTTCGTCAACTTACCTTGACCATTTTGCTTGTCATACTTCCAGTATCCGTTATATACATCACCATTTTTCCATCTTAAAACGCCATGGCCATCCTTGTCACCTTCTGTAAAATGGCCTGTATACCTGTCACCGTTAGCAAATGTGAATATTCCTTCACCGGTACGTTTACCTCGCACATAGTCACCTTCATACATGTCACCATTCTGAAATTTATATATACCTTTCCCGCTTTGTACGTCATCAAGCCATTCGCCTGTATAAACATCCCCATCGGCATAATGGTTGGTACCTTTTCCTGAACGTAAATTATTCAACCACATGCCATCATATGTAGTTCCGTCTCCCCAATCAAAAAAACCGGTACCGGTTTTTTGGTCGTCTTTCCACTCCCCTTTATAATACGCACCGCCACTATAGGTATATACGCCATATCCGTTACGTTTATCCTGAAACCAGTCACCATCATATTTGTCTCCATTATAATAATACATAACGCCATGGCCTTGCTGGTAGTCACGAAACCATAGGCCTACATATTTATTGTTATTCAAAAAATGGTACGTTCCTCTTCCATGCTGCTGATCTTGGAACCATTCACCTTCATACTTTTCGCCATCAGAGAAAGTGTAGACACCATACCCTTGCCGCTTTCCTTTCACATACTCACCTTCATATGTATCCCCGTTTTTATAAGTGGTTTTGCCTTTTCCATGTGGCTTTCCTGAAACCATTTCGCCCTGATAAGTACCACCATCTTTCGTCTCACATGAACCTAACGTTATCTTTTGAGCGTTACAAAAGACAGGCAAAGCAACAACCAACAATAGTAATATATAATTCTTCACGATTTTTCTTTTTAAAATTATCACCAAAAGTAATAAAAAATAACCATACTGCAAAATTATTTTTTTAAAATTGATTTCACGGATATATTTATTGAGAAATATTAGTATCTTTGCAAAAATATTAAAACAGAAAGGCAATGAACTTTGTAGGAATTATACCGGCAAGATATGCTTCAACACGCTTTCCCGGTAAGCCATTAGCAATATTAGGAGGCAAAACAGTCATACAGCGCGTTTACGAACAAGTTAAATCTGTATTAAACGATGTTTATGTGGCAACAGACGATGAAAGAATAATAAATGCCGTAAAAGAATTTGGCGGAAATGCAATAATGACATCTCAGAATCATAAAAGTGGCACAGACAGAATTGAAGAAGCAGTAAACATCATTGGTAAAAATTTTGATGTCATAATAAACATCCAAGGCGATGAGCCTTTTATTCACAAATCACAAATAGAAACCATTTGTGAATGTTTTACGGACCCCAATACAATGATAGCTACATTAGGAAGACCTTTCACAGAGAAAGACACAATAAAAGATTTAGAAAACCCCAATTCGCCAAAACTGATATGTGACAACAATGGCTTTGCCATGTATTTCAGCCGAAGTATAATCCCTTATATAAGAGGTGAAGAAAAAGAAAAATGGCTAAATAAATTTACGTTTTTAAAGCACATCGGGCTCTATGCATACAGGACAAAGGTTTTATCTGAAATAACAAAACTCCCGCAGTCATCATTGGAGATTGCTGAAAGCTTGGAGCAATTAAGATGGCTGCAAAACGGATATAAAATAAAAGTAGGAATAACCACGATTGAAACAATCGGTATTGACACACCTGACGATTTAAAAAAGGCTGAAGTTTTTCTCCAAACGATAGACAAATAGTCTTTAAACAGTTTATGAAATATCGTATTCTATTATTTCCGCGATAATAATATCCATTATAAAAAGCATAGCCGATGCAAAAGATGAAAAATTCACTTTCACATCGGCTATATTTTTATGAAAAATAAATATTTAATCACTGAGCAACACTCATTGATATTTTTCCCTTATACGAAATCACCAATTTAACAATAAAACTTGTTGGACTGTCAGGAATAGCTAACTGCGTTTGATAATGTACGCCATCTTCATCCAAAAAATCTAATTTGATATCGCTCAACACGCTCTGCTTAAGCATATTCTTTGGAACACAAGAAGCAAAATCATCTTTTCTAAAATCCTTAGAAAACAGCTTAAGACTGCCAGAAAAGATACTGATATGGATAATATTATCAAAATAAATATTTTCAACTTCAAGTCCCTCGTCATTATAAAAAGTTCTATATACCTTGTATGTCGTCGGATTTATCTGTAAATAGCAATGATATTTTTTATCAGAATACCCAACAACAGAATCTCGTTTTATAACCTTATTCTGATTCAGAACAACCGGTGCGTGTCTAACAAATAGTAAGGCATCATTAGGATCATCACTCTTTACTAATTTTATTATATCACCATTTTGGTTTCTAAACTCAAATATATGAGCGCTCTGTTTTAATATAGGATATTTAGAAACACTATTACCATAAAAGAACATAGTATCACCAATTATCTTAAACATAACAGGCTGACTTGTTGAATCGGGATAATAAACTGTATCACCTTTTATCCGAAAGGTCACATTTTCCTCATCCTCATCAAGCCATATACCTTCAAGCATAGCCTTGGCCTTTTTATTCTCTGTTAAGGACACTTTTTCCTTTTTTGAATTATTACAACCCAAAACAAATGTCAATAATACTACAGCTACGAAGATATATAAAGCGTGTCTAATCATTTTCCTATACAATGATATTCAAAACCATGTTCTGCCAAGTCTTCGGCATCAAAAATATTCCTGCCATCAAGAATAAGTTTTCGACGCATAGACGCTCCTACCAAATCCCAATCCGGCAATCTGAACTCTTGCCATTCAGTTAGCAACATCAATGCATCAGCATTAGACAAAGCATCATATTTATTATCATAATATGCTATTTTAGAGCCTATTATACGTTTACATTCATTCATTGCTTCAGGGTCATAGGCTTGTATACGACATCCTGCATCCAACAATTTTCTAATAACCACCAAAGCCGTCGATTCACGCATATCATCCGTTTCCGGCTTAAAGGCCAACCCCCACAGAGCAACAGCCTTCCCCGATAAATCGCCATTAAAAATCTTTACCAACTTGTCAAAGAGGATTCCTTTTTGTCTTTCATTAACCTTTTCCACGGCTTTAAGAACATCCAAAGAATAGCCATTATCATCTGCAGTTTTTATCAAGGCTTTTACGTCCTTAGGGAAACACGATCCGCCATATCCACATCCGGCATAAAGGAACTTACGACCTATACGTGTATCAGAGCCTATACCAGCCCTAACTTTATTTACATCAGCACCTACCAATTCACAAAGATTTGCTATATCATTCATAAAACTGATACGTGTAGCCAACATTGAATTTGCTGCATATTTTGTCATTTCCGCACTTGGAATATCCATAAAAATGACTCGGAAATTATTCAGCAAAAACGGCTTATATAATTTTGTTAGAATATTTTTAGCCCTTTCACTTTCTACGCCAATAACGACTCTGTCAGGACTCATAAAATCTTTAATTGCGTTACCTTCTTTCAAAAATTCCGGATTACTGGCAACATCAAACGGAACATCAACACCACGTTTTGCCAATTCAGCTTTTATTGCCTCAGAAACTTTTTGTGAAGTACCTACCGGAACGGTACTTTTGGTAACAACCACAATATAGCGATTAAGATTTTCACCAATAGTCTTAGCAACTTGTAGAACATATTTCAGATCAGCACTTCCATCCTCATCCGGCGGTGTTCCTACTGCCGTAAAAACAATCTGCTGATCATTCAGCACATCAGGCAAAGATGTAGAAAATTTAAGTCTGCCAGCATTTATATTTTTAGCGACCAGCTCATCTAAGCCTGGCTCATATATAGGAATAACACCCTCTCTCAATGCTTTAATTTTAGCAGAATCAACATCAACACATGTTACAGTTGCTCCTGTCTCAGCAAAGCATGCGCCTGAAACCAAACCGACATAACCAGTTCCTACTATTGCTATATTCATCTAACTTCAATTATTATTTACACATTTAATAAAAATACTCAGCATCCTTAAACGACACTCCCGCCAAATCTTTCTTGCTTGTCAATATTTCAGACAAATCCATTGGCCATTTTATGTCTAAGTCAGGATCATCAAACCGTATAGAAGCTTCATTCTCAGGAGAATACACATTATCGACCTTATAAGTAAATATAGCTTCATCACTTAAGACCAAAAAGCCGTGGGCAAATCCACGAGGTATAAAAAACTGCCGTTTGTTATCACCACTTAACTCAACCATGACATACTTGCCAAAAGTCGAAGAATTCACCCTCAAGTCAACCGCAACATCCAAAACGCGCCCCTTAATTACACGAACTAATTTAGCTTGAGAATACTTTCCTTTTTGATAATGTAATCCACGCAAGACGCCACGGCTAGACTTTGACTCATTGTCCTGAATAAAAGAAACATGACCTATGTTTTTCTCAAAATCAGAACATTTAAAAGCCTCGAAGAAGTAACCTCTGGAATCATTAAATATTCTAGGTTCAAGAATAAACACTCCATCTATTTCTGTTTTTATGTAATCCATAATTTGAATTTAAATCTTAAAAATTACCTGCAAAATTAAAAATATTATCTGAATTATAGCAGAACGGACAAAAAAATATTCATAATACACCTCATAATTTTGTTTTTTAATTAAAAAGAAGTAATTTTGCAGTCGTGATAAATTTAGAAAGACATATTGAAATATTACTGCTAAAGAACGATTGCGTCATCGTTCCTGGCTTAGGCGGATTCATAACAAGCCACATACCGGCAAGATATGACGAAAGAGACAATCTATTTCTTCCACCATTACGGACATTAGGATTTAATCCGAAATTAAACATCAATGACTCCTTACTAGTACAATCATACGCTGAAGCATATGACTTGAGTTATCCTGACGCCTACACACAAATCGAGAGTGAAGTAAACGAGCTGAAACAGCATATCGACAATGAAGGGAGATATGAGCTGAGCGATATCGGAACTTTATACATTAATAATAATGGAAATATAGAATTCAAACCTTGCGAGGCAGGCATTCTCACTCCAGATTTATACAGTTTAAGCTCTTTTGAAATCAAGAAAGAAGCAACACAAAATTGTAGCGAACAAGAAGAGGATGTAGAGTGCAGTTATAAAAATAATACTGCTACGACTATTACGTATGCGACATCCCCAGTATCAACACGACAAAAAGAAAACATTCTGAACAAAAGTGAAATCAGCTACTCTAACAAAGAAGGCATTAAACATGTAAAATTCAGAATACTAAAAAGCGTATTTGCTGTTATTGTTGCCATTATCACTTTCTTTGCCTGGACTTCCCCCATTAATAACACAAATAAAATGATACAAATGGGGAACATAGACAACGGTATCATAAATAACCTCCTAAAAAGAAGCTATAACAACATCACAAAAGAAAGTATAAGATTAAAACATTATTATAGTAATAATAGCAGTCAAAGTAGTGGGTACGCCAAGGCTATAAAAACAGAAATGACGAGGAAAGAAACGTCTCCACATTCCTCAAAGGCAAAAGATTATTTTTGCATCGTCCTGGCAAGCCGGGTAACAAAAAATAATGCAGAAAATTTTGTCCACAAGCTCAATAAAAACGGAATAAATGCAAACACGCTAATTGAGAAGAACAATTCAGTAAAAGTAACATACGGTAAATACCCTTCAAAAAATGAAGCATACAATGCACTTAACGAATTAAGAGCAAATGAATATTTCTATGACGCGTGGGTTTATCATGTAAATTGAAGAAATGAAAAGAGTACGATGCCCCAAATGCGATGGATACATCACATTTGATGAAACGAAATACAAAAACGGACAATCTCTAATATTCGAATGTCCGCAATGTGGTAAACAATTTGGAATAAGAATTGGCGCGACAAAACTTAAAAGCACCCAAAAAGAAGAGCATCTAAATGAAAATGAATATAATGACAAGTATGGAGCTATAATTGTCATTGAAAATATATTTCACTATAAGCAAGTAATACCTCTAAAGCTTGGAGACAACATCATAGGACGCTATATGAAAGGCAGCAAGACAAACACCCCTATTGAAACCAACGATCCAAGCATTGATATTACTCATTGTATAATTAATGTATCAAAAGACAAAAATGGCCAATTAAAATATATTCTAAGAGACGGACCTAGTTATACAGGAACATTCGTTGATAATCAAATCTTAGGCGATAAAGAAAGACGAATAATACACGACGGCAGTCTTTTTACTATTGGAGCTACAAGCATTATACTTAAAGCGCCAAACAGCAATGAAGGCGAAAACGAATTAAAATAATTATAATTGAGTGATTTTTAAGTTAAAATATCACAATAACATATTAAAATAGCAAAAAAGCGCGGTATCTTATTAGAAAAAAACATATAAAAGATAAAAAGATAGTACTTTTGCACCCGATTATAAACAAATATAAAGTCGAACTTTATTAATTATTAATTTTTTATTTTTATGTCAGATTTAAAGAACGTACAACCATTAGCAGACTTCAATTGGGACGAGTTTGAGAATGGAAGCCAAGTAAACGTAAGCAAAGAAGAGCTTGAAAAAGCTTATGACGAGACTCTCAACAAAGTAAGCGAGCATCAAGTTGTAGACGGAAAAGTAATTTCTATTGACAAGAAAGAAGTTGTTGTCAATATAGGTTACAAGAGCGATGGTGTAATCCCAGCTAGCGAGTTCCGCTATAATCCAGATTTGAAAGTTGGTGATATTGTTGAAGTTTATGTTGAGAATCAGGAGGACAAAAAAGGTCAGCTTCTGCTTTCACACAAAAAAGCACGTCTTAGCAAGAGTTGGGAGCGTGTTAACGCAGCTCTTGAAAACGAGGAGGTTATTCAGGGTTACATCAAGTGCCGCACTAAGGGTGGTATGATTGTAGATGTATTTGGAATCGAAGCATTCCTTCCCGGAAGTCAGATTGACGTTCATCCTATACGCGACTACGATGTATTCGTAGGCAAGACTATGGAATTCAAAGTCGTTAAGATTAATCAGGAATTCCGTAATGTAGTTGTTTCACATAAAGCTCTTATCGAAGCTGAACTTGAAGCACAGAAGAAAGAAATTATCAGTAAACTCGAAAAAGGCCAAATTCTTGAAGGAACTGTCAAGAATATCACATCTTATGGTGTATTCGTTGACCTTGGTGGAGTTGACGGACTCATCCATATCACAGACCTCTCTTGGGGCCGCGTAAGTGATCCTCACGAAGTTGTTTCACTTGACCAGAAGATTAACGTTGTTATTCTAGACTTTGATGACGACAAGAAACGTATCGCTCTTGGTCTGAAGCAGCTTACTCCTCATCCTTGGGACGCACTTGATCCGAACCTCAAAGTTGGCGATCATGTCAAAGGTAAGGTTGTTGTCATTGCTGACTATGGTGCATTCGTTGAAATTGCTCCCGGTGTAGAAGGCCTTATCCATGTTTCAGAAATGAGCTGGAGTCAGCATCTACGCAGTGCACAAGAATTCATGCACGTGGGTGACGAAGTTGAAGCAGTTATCTTAACTCTCGACCGTGAAGAGCGTAAGATGTCTTTGGGTATCAAACAGCTTAAAGAAGATCCGTGGGAGACAATCGAGGTTAAATATCCTATAGGAAGCAAGCATACTGCAAAAGTACGCAACTTCACAAACTTCGGTATATTTGTTGAGCTCGAAGAAGGTGTTGACGGACTTATCCACATCAGTGACTTGTCTTGGACCAAGAAAGTAAAACATCCTTCAGAGTTTACACAGGTAGGCGCTGAAATTGATGTTGTTGTTCTCGAAATAGATAAAGAGAATCGTCGTCTGAGCCTTGGACACAAACAGCTTGAGGAGAATCCTTGGGACACATATGAAACTATTTACACACCAGGATCAATCCACACAGGCAAGATTGCTGAGATAATGGACAAAGGTGCTGTTATAACACTGAACGAAGGAGGTGAAGGTTTCGCAACTCCAAAGCATCTTGTAAAAGAGGATGGCTCACAGGCACAGCTCGGTGAAGAATTACCATTCAAAGTAATTGAATTTGTCAAAGAGACAAAACGTATCATTCTATCACACAGCCGTACATTTGAAGATGTAAAGGAAGAACCGAAGAAAGCTCCACGTGCTAAGAAGGCCAAGAAAGAAGATGCTCCTGTAATAAACAACATTGCAGCTGGAACGACCTTAGGTGACATTGACGCACTCGCTGAATTGAAAGCAAAAATGGAAAAAGGAGAATAACTAAATATCCTTTAACAAACATATAAAGGGGAGAACATCTAAGATATTCTCCCCTTTTTATATCACAAAACTTATACTGTCTTATTAAATAAAAGCACAAGAACAAATTACCATTATCCTCTTTTAAAATTTTAATACTCACTCAACAAAACGAATGATAACATAACACAAATTCCACATGTAAAGGAGCTATATATTAAAACAAAATAAACTATAAAAAATCGGAACTTAACTAGACTAAAAAATTTTCAACAAAACGCAAATACATTCATACAATATAAATAAAAACTCTCTATAAGAAACAAGAATACAGCCAATGCTATAATATAACACAAAAAAAGCAAAAGTCAACCCTCAACAAGCATTTGATTATCAATCATACAAAACAAAAAAACATTCAAATGGGAAACATAAATTAATCCATTGAATCAGACATAAGAAATAACTGAATTTATTATAAAAAATCACTGAGTTTCACGACGGAAACAGATGAGTTTCAAACCAAAAGATACCCAGCACTATTAGTTAAGCACTACGACAAAAGGCACAATTAATTTTATAACTCTGAACTAAATAAAACTTTATTGTTACAATAAAAAACGAAGAATAAAAACATAACAACAAAACGCATATAGAAATGCATTTCTTTCTTACAATATAAAGATCTTTCCAAACTTTACAAAACTTAATCATCGAAACATACATATAACATAAAATAAATATAACTTCACAAATAAAGCTACAGCAAATAACAAATACCCAAACAATATGCCAATCAACAAAAATTAAAATTCATAATGGAAATAATTAATTATACTTTCACACAATATAACAAGAAAAACTACAATTAATTGCCAGTCGGTATTTACACACTGTATTAATAAGAATACAATATACACTGTATTACAAACAAAAGTGAATATATCAGTAAGAAGAATTATTAAAAACAATTAAATATTAGACAGAAAAGATAAAATATATAAAATAGTATATCAATAAAGAAAAACATGAACTTATAAATTTTGACATATAAAGAATATAATGTAATTTTACACCCAATAATAACCTAATTTATAGAATTATGAAGAACATAAAACTAAAAATTTTAAGTGCAGGAATAGCATGTTGCATGATATCTGCATGTGGAGTACAAAATGGTAATAATTCAACAACCATGTCTGGACTTACAACAGCAGCATTTGACACAACAATCAATCAAAAAACAGTAAGACTATATACACTAAGCAACAAAAACGGCATGGAAGTATGTATAACAAACTTCGGAGGCCGGATTGTATCATTAGTAGTCCCAGATAAGAATGGAAAACAGACAGATGTTGTTCTAGGTTATGACAACATCGCTCAATATGCAGATTCTGTAAATAGCCCAAGTGACTTTGGTGCCGCAATTGGAAGGTATGCAAACAGAATAAACAAAGGTAAACTTAATATTGACGGAAAAGACATTCAGTTGCCAATAAACAATTACGGACACTGTCTACATGGCGGACCATCAGGATGGCAATATCAAGTATATGATGCTAAGCAGCTAAACGACACGACATTACAACTGACAATATTATCTAAAGACGGCGACAATAATTTCCCTGGAAACGTAAAAGCTTCAGTAACCTATACATTAAAGAGTAATAACAGCCTTGACATTGTTTATAGAGCAACAACAGATAAAGAAACCGTCATAAACATGACAAACCATTCATATTTCAACCTAAATGGTGATCCGTCAAAGGATGTTGAAAACTGCATTTTATACATTAATGCAGATAAATATACTCCATCAGATTCAACATTCATGACAACAGGTGAAATTGCAAAAGTAGACAATACGCCAATGGACTTCAGAAAGCCTACTGCAATAGGTAAAAATGTCAACAATTTTTCTTTTGATCAAATCAAAAACGCCATGGGAATTGACCATAACTGGTGCTTAAACACATATAAGAATGGCAAAGGAGATGACACAAAAGTAGCAGCTAGTCTATACTCACCGAAAACCGGTATTATGCTTGAGGTATATACAAATGAACCTGGCATTCAGGTATATACAGGCAATTTCTTAAATGGAAAGGTTAAGGGCAAAAAAGGCATTGCTTATAACAAGCATGCATCATGCTGTCTTGAAACCCAGAAATACCCAGATACTCCGAATAAGAAAGACTGGCCAACAGCAAATTTAAAACCAGGTGAAGAATATTATTCTCACTGCGTGTTCAAATTCAGCATAAAATAAGAATCAGAATACTACTATTAACCTATAAAAATTATTAATCAAAAATGGAAATATTAGACTGGATTGTAATTGGTGTCTTCTGTTTAGCACTGATTGGTATCGTTGTATGGGTCGTAAGCCAAAAAAACAAAGACTCAGCAGACTATTTTCTTGGAGGACGTGATGCAACATGGATTGCTATCGGTGCGTCTATCTTTGCATCAAACATCGGCTCAGAACACTTGATAGGGCTTGCAGGTGCAGGAGCATCTTCAGGTATGGCTATGGCTCATTGGGAAATTCAAGGTTGGATGATCCTGATTTTAGGCTGGGTTTTCGTTCCATTCTATACAAGAAGCATGGTATACACAATGCCTGAATTTTTGGAAAAGCGTTACAATAAAGAAAGCAGAACTATACTATCAGTCATATCGCTTATAAGTTATGTTTTAACAAAAGTAGCCGTTACCGTTTATGCGGGAGGTCTCGTTTTCCAACAAGTTTTCGGAATAAAAGAACTTTGGGGCATTGATTTCTTCTGGATTGCAGCAATTGGTTTGGTTGTAATAACAGCTTTATACACTGTACTTGGCGGAATGAAGAGCGTATTGTATACGTCGGTACTACAAACACCAATTCTTCTCCTAGGATCATTAATAATTTTAGTATTAGGATTGAAAGCCGTAGGCGGATGGGATCAAGTTTTACAGATATGCTCAATAAAACCTGTAAATGAATACGGAGACCACATGACTGACTTGATGCGCAACTTGAACGATCCTGATTACCCATGGCTTGGAGCATTGGTAGGCTCTGCCGTGATAGGTTTCTGGTATTGGTGTACAGACCAATATATTGTGCAGAGAGTATTATCAGGAAAGAACGAAAAAGAAGCACGTCGAGGTACAATTTTTGGCGCATATCTTAAATTGCTTCCTGTATTTATTTTCCTGATTCCGGGAATGATTGCATACGCACTAAACGTTAAATCCGGAGGAACGTTCCTGCCTGTTGACGCAAATGGTATGGCAATAAGCGATGCTGCCTTCCCCACTCTAGTTGCAAAGATTCTTCCGGCAGGAGTAAAGGGTCTTGTCGTATGCGGCATCCTTGCAGCACTGATGAGTTCATTGGCTTCACTATTTAATTCATCAGCAATGTTGTTCACAATTGATTTCTACAAACGCCTGCGCCCGAATACATCAGAAAAATCACTTGTAAGAATAGGCCAAATAGCAACAATCGTCATTGTTGTACTTGGCATACTTTGGATACCGATAATGAGAAGTGTCGGCAATGTATTATATAACTATTTGCAGGATGTGCAAAGTGTCCTTGCCCCAGGTATTGCAGCAGCATTCCTATTAGGCATCTGCTGGAAGAGAACAACAGCTAAAGGTGGTATGTGGGGATTACTGTCAGGAATAATAATTGGTCTGACAAGACTTGGAGCAAAGGTTTACTACAGCAATACAACCGATGCTTCTGACAATATGTTTAAAGCTATCTTCTATGACTTCAACTGGCTGTATTTCTGCGGTGTAATGCTAATTTTCTGCTGCTTGGTTGTAGTCATCGTAAGTTTATGTACAAAAGCTCCTTCTGAGGAAAAAATCAAAGGCCTCGTATTTGGAACAGCAACACCAGAACAAAAAGCTGCTACTCGTGCGAGCTGGAATCACTGGGATGTAATCAACAGCGTTATAATATTAGCCATAACTGTTGCATTTTACATTTATTTCTGGTAATAAATTAATAACATAATCTCGAAAAAAAATGACTATCTATTATAATGAGCATTCAAAATTCTATGTTTCTGTAGACTGTATCGTTTTTGGATTTGAAAGCAACAAGCTAAAATTGCTTTTAGGAAAGCGTCAAATGGATCCAGGACGAAACGAATGGTCTCTATACGGAGGCTTTGTTGAAGAAAATGAAACCTTAGACGAAGCAGCCAATAGGGTATTATATGAGCTTACAGGACTTAAAGGGCTATATATGAAACAGGTAGGCGCATTTGGCGCAGTAGACAGAGACCCTGGAGAGAGAGTAATATCAACAGCCTATTGCGCACTTATAAATGTAAACGACTATGACAAAAATCTACAAGAGATTCATCAGGCAGAATGGGTTAATCTTGAAGAGTTGCCAAAACTGTATTCCGATCATAATGACATGGTAAAAAAAGCCATAGCACTTCTCAGAAGAAGGATATCGTCTGAACCATTAAGCTTCAATCTTCTCCCAGAATTATTCACACTCACACAACTGCAACATGTATATGAAGCAATATTGGGTGAAGAAATTGATAAGCGCAATTTCAGAAAACGAATAAAGACAATCGATTTTATAGAAAAGACCGACTTGATTGACAAAATCACATCAAAACGAGGAGCTGCATTATACCGTTTCAACAATGATGCCTACATGGAAGATCCTACATTTAAATTATAATAAATATGCTTGAAGAATTAAAAGAAAAGGTATTCAAGGCCAATTTGGACCTTGTTAAACATAATTTGGTAATTTTTACTTGGGGGAACGTATCTGGTATTGACAGAGAAAAAGGTCTTGTTGTAATAAAGCCTTCTGGCGTAAGCTATGACACAATGAAAGCATCAGACATGGTTGTAGTTGATCTTATAACAGGCAAAGTGATTGAAGGTGATTTAAATCCGTCATCAGACACACCCACACATCTTGTACTATACCGCGCATTTCCTGAAATAGGCGGAATTGTACATACACACTCAACTTATGCCACAGCATGGGCACAAGCAGGAAAAGACATACCAAACATCGGAACAACTCATGCTGACTATTTTCACGATGCCATTCCATGCACAAAAGATATGACAGAAAACCAAATGGCAGAATATGAAAAAGAAACAGGTAACGTAATAGTAGAACGCTTTAAAGATATCAACTACATACATACGCCGGGAGTATTGGTGAAAAACCATGGTCCTTTTTCATGGGGCAAAGACCCAGACAATGCCGTATATAACGCTGTCGTAATGGAAGAAGTCGCAAAGATGGCCTTCATCTCATTTTCGGTCAATCCAAACACAACAATGAATCCATTACTAGTTGAAAAACATTTCAGCCGCAAACACGGTCCAAACGCATATTACGGACAAAAGAAAAAATAAATCATTTAATAAAATAAAAATATTACAACTATGATAAAAGCATTTGAAAATTATGAAGTTTGGTTTGTAACCGGAGCACAGCTTCTTTATGGAGGTGATGCCGTTAAACAGGTAGACGGACATTCAAAAGAAATGGTTAACGGTCTGAATGAATCAGGAAGACTACCGATAAAAGTTGTATATAAGGGCACAGCAAACAGCAGCAAAGAAGTTTCAGATATATTTGCGGCAGCAAATAATGAATCAAAATGCATTGGTGTGATAACATGGATGCATACATTCTCTCCAGCAAAGATGTGGATTCACGGACTGCAGATTCTTCACAAGCCACTGCTTCACCTCCATACACAATACAATGCAGAGATTCCATGGGACTCAATAGATATGGACTTCATGAACCTCAACCAAAGTGCTCATGGAGACAGAGAGTTCGGTCATATTATATCACGCATGCGCATAAGACGCAAACTTGTTGTCGGATATTGGAAAGAGCAAAAGACACAAGACCACATTGCTGTATGGGAACGTGTTTGTGCAGCATGGGCAGACGCACAAGACATGTTGATACTGCGCTTTGGCGACCAAATGAACAATGTAGCCGTTACTGATGGTGACAAAGTTGCAGCAGAACAGGTCCTCGGATATCATGTTGACTATTGCCCATTCAGCGAAGTATTAAGCTACTTTAAAGACATCAAAGACGCTGACGTAGACGAATTAGTTGCTACATATTTCAAAGAATATGATCACGATGCTTCCCTTGAGGACAAATCAACCGAAGGTTACAAAAAGGTTTGGAACTCAGCAAAAGCAGAACTTACATTACGCGCAGTGCTGAAAGCCAAAGGAGCCAAAGGCTTTACTACTAACTTTGACGACCTTGGCGATGTTAATGTAGAAGAAAGTGGCATGGGATTTGATCAGATTCCCGGTCTTGCATCACAGCGTCTTATGGCTGAAGGCTATGGCTTCGGCGCAGAAGGCGATTGGAAATCGGCTGCACTGTACCGTAGTGTATGGGTAATGACACAGGGAAAGGAAAACGGATGCTCATTCCTTGAGGACTACACACTAAACTTTAATGGTGAGCAGAGTGCAATACTCCAGTCACACATGTTGGAAGTATCACCGCTCATAGCTGCTTCTAAGCCACGTCTTGAAGTTCACTTCCTTGGCATTGGCGTAAGAAAAAGCCAGACAGCACGTTTGGTATTCACATCAAAGGTCGGCAATGGAGTTACCGCAACAGTTGTTGATCTCGGCAATCGTTTCAGAATGATTGTTAACGACGTTAAATGTATTGAGCCGAAACCATTACCTAAACTGCCTGTTGCTTCTGCTTTATGGATACCACAGCCTAACTTTGAAGTTGGAGCCGGATGTTGGATTTACGCAGGCGGCACACACCACAGTTGCTTCTCTTATGATCTCACTGATGAATATTGGCAGGATTACGCAGAAATTGCCGGAATTGAATGTCTGTTCATCAACGAAAATACTAAAGTTGACGAATTCCGCAAAGAACTCCGTTTCAATGAGGTATATTATATGTTAAACAAAGCCCTATTATAAGTCTATGGCAAAATATGTAATCGGACTGGATTACGGCAGTGACTCCGCAAGAGCCTTGGTCGTTAATGCCGAAACAGGCAAGATTATGGCAACCAGCGTAAAGTACTATCCACGCTGGAAAAAAGGGTTATACTGCAATCCCAAAATAAACCAATGGCGTCAGCATCCCAAGGATTACCTTGAGGTGCTCGAAGCCACTGTAAAAGATGCCTTAAGTCAATGTCCAAAAGGTACAGCAAAAGAAGTCGTAGGCATAGCTTTCGACACTACAGGTTCGACACCGGCATTTACAGATGAAACCGGTACACCTTTAGCCATGTTGCCTGAATTCGAGGAAAACCCTAATGCTATGTTTGTATTATGGAAAGACCATACAGCTGTAAAAGAAGCAGAAGAAATAAATGAGGCATGCGCAAAATCGGACATTAACTACATTAAATACGAAGGTGGCATATATTCTGCTGAATGGTATTGGGCTAAGGCCATGCATATTCTGCGTGAAGATGAAAAAGTTGCACAAAAAGCTTATTCAATAGTTGAATATTGCGAATGGCTTCCTGCTGTATTGACTGGAGTAAACAAATCAAAAGATATAGTACGCAGTCGTTGTGCATGTGGGCATAAAGCTATGTGGCATAAAGAATGGGGAGGTCTTCCTTCTGAAGATTTTTTTAAATCACTGGAGCCAAAACTAGCCGGATTCCGTGAACGACTATTCGAAGAAACAGCTACAGCCGACCAACCCGTTGGACACCTATGTAAAGAATGGGCTGAAAAATTAGGCCTTAATGAAGATGTTGTTGTTGCAGGCGGTGCGTACGACTGCCATATGGGAGCAGTCGGAGCCGGCGTTACTCCACATACGCTTGTACGTGTTATCGGAACATCCACATGTGATGTAATGGTTGCTTCTTACGACGAAATCGGTTCAAAATGTATAAAAGGTATTTGCGGACAAGTTGACGGGAGCGTAATACCTGGTATGGTAGGCCTTGAAGCTGGACAATCAAGCTTTGGCGATGTCTATGCAATGTTCAGACGAATACTAGAATTTCCTGTACGTGAAATATTGCCACAAACTATAGGCGATAAACTTTCTCAAGAAGAAATAAACAGCATCATCGAAAAAACTTGCGATAAAATAATTGTCAAACTAACAGAAAAAGCCGAAAAAATACCAATAAGCGAAAGTACGATGATTGCGACAGACTGGATTAACGGCAGACGAACACCAGACGCAAATCAGCTTCTAAAAGGGACCATCGCCGGCCTAACATTAGGCACAAATGCCCCACAGGTATTCCGCGCACTAGTTGAGGCTACAGCATTTGGCACTAAAGCTATCGTTGACAGATTTGAAAGCGAAGGAATTATCATCGATAACGTTATAGGAATAGGCGGAATTGCATTAAAATCGCCTTTTGTAATGCAAACAATGTGCGATGTCATCAACAAACCTATAAAAGTATGCAATACCGATCAAGCCTGCGCATTGGGGGCTGCCATGTTTGCTGCTACTGCTGCAGGTGTATATAACAAAGTTGAAGACGCTATAAAAAACATGAACAGCGGATTCTCCAATGAATTTGTTCCACGACCTGAAAACGTAAAAGTGTATGCAGACCTTTACAATAAATATTTGAAACTTGGACAATTTACCGAAAAAGAGTTATTCTAAAATAGTTATAGCGTTAGTTCCTTAATTATAAGGTACTAGCGCTATTTTATAAAATATTTCAATATTCAAAATATAAATATAAAAAGATGGCTTTTCTGTTCACAAAATGTCGTCTTTCAAGCTATAAAACGGCATTTTTTACAAGATAGAAAGCCGCGTTTTATAAAAAAATCTAGATTAACCCCATTAAATATTAACAAAAAAAACATAAATACTTAAAGTAAAAAAACGATCAGAGAAATAAAAATATTTGTTAACGACAAGCTAACATGACATGCTTTAAATAAAGTCATTAAACTAAAAAAATGCCATTAACTTTTTTAAAGTTTAAATGTCTTTTTCTTTTATTTTATCGCAAATTTAACTACCTTTGCAAACAACCTAATAAAATAAATTTAAATACTTATATACGACCAAAGAATCAACAAATTTAATACTAAAATATAATGAACGATAAGAATCTAATGAACAAAGCAGCAGACAACATACGCATACTTGCTGCATCTATGGTAGAAAAAGCTAAATCAGGACACCCCGGTGGCGCAATGGGTGGCGCTGACTTTATCAATGTATTGTTTTCTGAGTTTTTAGTTTATGACCCCGAAAATCCTTCATGGGAAGGAAGAGACCGTTTTTTTCTTGACCCAGGTCACATGTCTCCCATGCTATATAGCGCACTTTGCCTGCAAGGCAAATTCACTTTAGACGAGCTGGCAATGTTCCGTCAGTGGGGTTCTCCTACACCAGGACATCCGGAAAGAGACATCAATCGTGGAATCGAAAATACATCTGGACCATTAGGTCAAGGACATACATTTGCAGCAGGTGCAGCTGTGGCTGAAAAATTTTTGGAAGCACGACTTGGAAAAGAGGTAATGCAACATAAGATTTATGCGTATATTTCTGACGGAGGAATTGAAGAAGAAATTTCTCAAGGCACAGGACGTCTCGCAGGTACACTAGGCCTCAATAACCTAATCATGTTTTATGACTCTAACGACATACAGCTATCTACCGAATGCGGTGTTGTCATGAGTGAAGACACTGAAGCAAAATATAAATCTTGGGGATGGAATGTATTAAAAATCAATGGTAATGATGTTGATGAAATTCGTGAAGCATTAAAACAGGCTCAAAAAGAAGAACATCGCCCTACTCTCATCATTGGAAAAACAATAATGGGAAAAGGTGCATTAAAAGAAGACGGCACAAGCTATGAACATAGCATAAAGACTCATGGCGCACCCCTTGGCGGAAACGCTTATGTTAATACTATTAAGAATCTTGGTGGTGACCCAGAGAATCCATTCCAAATATTCCCAGAAGTTAAGGAATTATACGCAAAACGCAAAGAAGAGCTGAAACAGATTGTTGCTAAACGCCACGCAGAAGAAGCAGAATGGGCAAAGGCAAATCCAGAGAAGGCAACACAAATGAAAGAATGGTTTAGCGGTAAAGCTCCGAAAGTGGACTGGAGTGCCGTTATACAAAAAGAAGGATCAGCAACACGCGCAGCTTCTGCAGCATGTCTTGGAATACTTGCAGAACAAGTACCTAACATGGTATGCTCATCTGCAGACCTTTCAAACAGCGACAAGACTGACGGTTTTCTGAAAAAGACAAAATCAATGGTCAAAGACGACTTCAGCGGAGCCTTTTTCCAGGCCGGTGTAAGCGAGCTGACAATGGCATGTATGTGTATCGGCATGTATCTACATGGTGGAGTTATTCCTGCATGCGGTACATTCTTTGTATTCTCAGACTACATGAAACCAGCCGTCCGTATGGCAGCACTTATGGAAGTGCCTATTAAATTCATTTGGACACACGATGCATTCAGAGTCGGTGAAGACGGACCTACACACGAGCCTGTTGAGCAGGAAGCACAAATAAGATTAATGGAAAAGCTAAAGAACCATCATGGAAAAGATAGCGTAAGAGTGTTCCGTCCTGCCGATGCAGATGAAACAACCGTATGCTGGGCTATGGCAATGGAAAATATGGAAACACCTACAGCTCTTATTTTCTCACGTCAGAACATAGCAAAGCTCCCTGAAGGAACAAATTATGAGCAAGCCCGCAAAGGTGCATACATAGTTGCTGGTTCTGATGAAAACTTCGATGTCATATTATTGGCAGACGGTTCTGAAGTATCAACATTAGTTGCCGGTGCAGAGCTTCTTCGCAAAGATGGAATAAAGATTCGTATTGTAAGTGTGCCAAGTGAAGGGCTATTCCGTAGTCAAAGTAAAGAATACCAAGAAAGCATACTTCCAAAAGATGCAAAAATATTCGGTATGACAGCAGGTTTGCCTGTTACTCTTGAAGGATTAGTTGGCGCAAACGGTAAAGTATTCGGTATGCCAAGTTTTGGATTCTCAGCACCTTACAAGGTATTGGATGAAAAATTGGGATACACAGCTGAAAACGTTTACAAACAAGTAAAATCTTTTTTGGAGGACTAATTCATGGATATAAAAACAGTTGGAATAGCAAGCGACCACGCAGGATTTCAATTAAAGAAATACGTGATTCAATATCTTGAAGAACACGGATACCAATATAAGGACTATGGCACATACAGCGATATGAGCTGTGACTATCCTGACTTTGCTCATCCATTGGCTGAAGGTATTGAAAAAGGTGAAGTATATCCTGGCATAGGTATCTGTGGCAGTGGTGAAGGTATGGCCATGACATTAAACAAGCATCAGGGAATACGTGCCGGATTAGCATGGTCACCTGAAATCAGCGAACTTATACGTCAGCATAATGATGCTAATGTCATAGTACTTCCCGGCCGTTTTATTGACAATAAGACTGCAGAAAAAATTCTTGACGTATTCTTCAAAACTACATTTGAAGGAGGACGACATCAAAGAAGAATTGAAAAAATCCCTGTAAAATAACAATGGGACATATATAAACAATAAAAGGAGGCGTTTTATCGTCTCCTTTTATTATAATAATGTGATTGAAAAATATAATCAAACTTTAATTGGCATTTTCAATATCAAATGAAAGTTCGTCTTTGTCTGCATTCTTGCCAATAATAATTGTATCACCATACCTTAATTTACCATCTAGCAGCATTTCACAAACACCATCTTCAATATAGTTTTGTATTGCACGTTTCAATGGCCTGGCACCAAACTGGACATCATATCCCTTCAAAGCAACAAACTCTTTTGCTTCGTCAGAAAGCCTAATAGCATAACCAAGTTCCTTAGTACGTCCGACTAGTCCTCTCAACTCAATGTCGACAATTTTCTTTATCGCCTCCAAATCAAGCTGATCAAACGTAATAATCTCATCAAGACGATTCAAGAATTCAGGACTAAATTGCCTACTCAAACTTTTTTGTATTATGCTTCTCGCATATTCCTTATCCGTTTCATTTATATTATTACCCTTTAACCCACTTGCAGTAAAACCTACTCCACGTCCAAATTCTTTTAATTGACGAGTTCCAGCGTTACTTGTCATAATGATTATAGTATTTCTAAAATCTATCAGTCTACCGTTACCGTCTGTAAGACGTCCTTCATCAAGCACCTGTAATAACATATTAAAAACATTTCCATGTGCCTTCTCTATCTCATCCAACAGAACAATCGAATAAGGATGGCGTCTTACTTTTTCCGTTAGCTGTCCACCTTCCTCATATCCGACATATCCCGGAGGTGCACCAACAAGTCTTGACGTATTGAAACTCTCACTATATTCACTCATATCAATACGAATCAAAGCATCTGAACTGCCGAACATGTATTCCGCAAGTTTTTTCGCCAAGTAGGTTTTTCCTACACCAGTCGGTCCAAGAAACATGAAAGCACCTATCGGATGATTTTTCTCCTTCAGTCCTACTCTATTTCTCTGTATGGCCTTAACCATCTTCTCAATAGCCTTGTCCTGAGCTATAACTGATGCCTTGAGATCATTTCCCATATTCTTAAGTCTGACACTTTCTGCCTCAGCCATTCTTTGTACAGGCACACCAGTTATCATTGAAACAACCTCTGTAACATCATTTTCAGTTATTTCATCACGACTTTCCATTTCATTATTTGCCCATTTCTTCTGCAATTCTGAAAGTTCAGACTCTAATTCAGTCTGCTTATCCCTATAGCTGGCAGCCAATTCAAAGTTCTGATTTCTGACAGCAGCCTGCTTCTTGGCCTTAACAAAATTAATTTCTTTTTCTTTTTCCTCAATCTCAGGAGGCATCTGAGCATGCTTCAAATGAACACGGGCGCCAACTTCATCAAGCACATCTATCGCCTTGTCAGGAAAGAATCTATCTGTTACATATCTTTCTGTCAATTTGACACACGCCAATATGGCATCATCCGTATAAATTACATGATGGTGATTTTCGTAGCGTTCTTTGATATTTTTCAAAATCTCAACAGTCTCTTCTGAATTCGTAGGCTCAACTATTACTTTTTGAAACCTGCGCTCCAATGCACCATCTTTCTCTATTGAATTGCGATATTCATTTAATGTTGTAGCACCAATACACTGTATTGTCCCTCTGGCCAAAGCTGGTTTTAAAATATTAGCCGCATCCATAGAACCTGGTGTTGAGCCGGCACCAACAAGAGTATGTATTTCATCTATAAATATAATAACATCAGGATTTTGCTCTATTTCCTTAATCAGCGCACGTATACGTTCCTCAAATTGTCCACGATACTTTGTTCCTGCTACGATAGCTGTCATATCGAGATTTATTATACGCTTATTAAACAAAACAGGAGATGTATGATGCTTATTTATCAACTGGGCTAGCCCTTCAACAATTGCACTTTTTCCGACACCGGGTTCGCCTATCAATATTGGATTATTCTTTTTCCTCCTGCACAAAATCTCAATAACACGTTGTATTTCACGCTCACGCCCTACGACAGGATCAAGTTTACCTTCCAATGCACATTTAGTAAGATCTGTACCAAAACTATCCAATACAGGTGTTTTACCCTGACTCTTGTGTACACTAGTTGTTGTACCCTGTTGACTCGACTTTTGCGAATTTCCGCCATTAATACTTAGCATGCCGTCATCATCATCTTCTTTTTCAGGCATGTCAATACCATCTTTAGTTGTATAGCCGTCTTCCTGCTGGAAAAAGGCTAAAGCATCTTCATAATTCATGTTGTTAAATTCTAATACCTCTTTTGCACCGTTATTTGCATGATCATGCAAAATTGCCAATAATAAATGTTGCTCATCCACAGTCTGACGAGATTGTATACGAGCTTCCAAAACTGCAAGTTTAAGTATATTGCTTGCTTTTTCGTTCAACACGAGTTCACGCGTATTTAAAGGTTGCATAAAATCATCTTCCCGAACCTTTTGCTCCAACTCGTTTTTAACTGATTGGAAATTTATATTTAAATTCAAAAATAACTCATGCACCGGGCCCGTCGTGTCACGTAGTATGCCAAGCAACAAATGCTCCGGCCCTACAGAACGGCTGGCAAGCCTGGCTGCTTCTTCTCTACTGAATGCCAGAATCTGAGATACTTTCGGTGAAAACTGACTGGTCATGTGTAAATATATTTATTCTTATTATAATTATTCGTATGCAAAGATAATCATTTTATTTCATACAAATATTATGCCATGTTTCATTTTCACAAATACATATTAAACTTTAAAATTAAGACATCATGCACTAATAACCATATAAATAATTAACAATAAGTATTTTGCATATTACTTTTATTATTTAATTTATTGCAATAATTATAAATCAATAAAACCCCGTATTTCTTAAATTTATATAATACAAAATTTGTTTTTGTACGATTTTTTATTATCTTTGCGCCAATATTACAAAAGAATTATGGCAACAAAATTATTGACACCAGATTATATTTTTGAATCTAGTTGGGAAGTTTGCAATAAAGTCGGAGGTATATATACAGTTCTTTCTACAAGAGCAAAAACCTTGCAGAATCTACTGAAAGACAAAATTATTTTTATTGGTCCAGATATTATAAAAGATGAAAATCCTTATTTCATTGAAGACAACGGACTATTTCCAAATTGGAACGTACAAGCTAAAAAAGAGGGACTTGTCCTTAGAACAGGAAGATGGAATATACCGGGACGACCTATTGCAATATTAGTAAATTTCAATCAATATTATAAAGACAAAAATGCTATTTATACTTGGACATGGGAACATTTTCAAGTAGACAGTCTGCATGCATATGGCGATTATGATGAAGCATCCATGTTCTCTTATGCAGCAGCTAAGACTGTAGAAAGTTTCTATAATTTCTACCTTGATAAATCAAAAAAAGTTATTTACCACGCCAATGAATGGATGACTGGATTAGGTCTTTTATACCTTAAGTACAAAATTCCACAAATAGCAACCATATTCACTACTCATGCGACAAGTATAGGAAGAAGTATAGCAGGAAACAATAAACCGCTATATGATTACCTCTTTGCATACAATGGCGACCAAATGGCCAATGAATTGAACATGCAAAGCAAACATTCAATTGAGAAACAAACTGCAAAATATGCAGATTGCTTTACCACCGTAAGTGAAATAACGGCTAATGAATGCAAAGAACTACTTGACAAACCAGTAGATGTCATATTACCCAATGGCTTTGAAAACGATTTTGTACCACAGGGAGCAGAATTTGACAAAAAAAGAAAAGCCGCAAGAAAACGCGTACTAGAAGTGGCAAACGCTTTACTCGGCACAAGCCTAGACGATAACACACTTATTGTTTCTACAAGTGGACGATACGAATTCAGAAATAAAGGTGTTGACGTATACATTGAAGCTATGAACAGACTTCTTAGAGACAATCGTCTCAAGAAAAACATTCTAGCATTTATTGAAGTGCCTGGCTGGGTAGGAGAACCACGAGAAGACCTTAAAGAGCGTCTTTATACCGGCAAAAAATATGACACCGCTCTTCCTGTACCGATGATAACCCATTGGCTTCACAACATGAGTCAAGACAACGTTCTTGGTATGCTCAAATATCTTGATATGCAAAACAGAAATGAAGACAAGGTGAAGCTCATATTCTTACCATGCTACCTCAATGGCTCAGATGGCATATTCAATATGAAGTATTATGACTTAGTATTAGGCAACGACCTTTGTATATATCCTTCATATTATGAACCTTGGGGATATACTCCATTGGAAGCCATCGCATTTAAAGTGCCCTGTATAACATCAGATTTGGCCGGTTTCGGACTGTGGGCAAATGAAGAATTTGGAAGATATGGAGAAATAACCGATGGTGTAAAAGTCATTCATCGCACAGATTACAATTATTCTGAAGTTGCTGATAAGATAAAAGACACCGTAGTTGAGTTTTCTAATATGTCTGACAAAGAAATAGAGAAAGCACGAAACAATGCTGACGCATTATCAAAAAAGGCTTTGTGGAGTAACTTTATCAAATACTACTATCAGGCATACGACTTTGCTCTTAGACATGCGGAGCAAAGAAAAGGATAAAATAATATACGGACAAAACTTTAAAATCAAATAAGAAATGAAAATTAAAGCAGATTATGTCAATGCTCCGCAATGGAGAGAAATGACAGTTAAATCAAGATTACCAGAACAGCTAAAATGTTTAGATGAACTTGCTCACAACATGTGGTGGGCATGGAATTATGAAGCAAGAGACTTATGGCGCAGTTTGGACGAAAAACTTTATGAAGAAGTTGGCCATAATCCAGTTGTTCTGCTTGAGCGTCTCAGCTATGATAGAAAAGAAGAAATTGTCAAGGACAAGACCATAATGAAAAAAGTCAAAGATGTCTATTCACAATTCCGCAAATATATGGATGTTAAGCCAAACTCCAAACGTCCCTCTGTAGCATATTTCAGCATGGAATATGGTCTTAATCAAGTTCTGAAAATATATTCAGGCGGTCTTGGCATGCTTGCAGGTGACTATCTAAAAGAAGCATCAGACAGCAACGTTGACATGTGCGCTGTAGGCTTCCTTTATCGCTACGGATATTTCAAACAGTCCTTAAGCATGGACGGACAGCAAATAGCCAACTACGAAGCCCAAAATTTCAATTCACTTCCTATTGTACGCCAACTCGATGCCGAAGGCAATCCTCTAGTAGTTGACGTTCCATATATGAACTATCAAGTCCATGCCTATGTATGGAGAGTTAATGTAGGACGTATTCCTCTTTATTTGCTTGATACAGACAATGAGATGAACTCTGATTTTGACAAACCTATAACGCACTCTCTCTATGGAGGTGATTGGGAAAATCGTCTGAAACAGGAAATATTATTGGGTATCGGAGGCATACTCACACTTAAAAGACTCGGTATAAAAAAAGATATTTATCACTGTAATGAAGGCCATGCTGCACTGTGCAACTTACAACGCCTTTGCGACTACGTTCAAAGTGGACTTACATTCAACCAGGCAATAGAACTTGTCCGTGCATCATCACTTTATACCGTACATACCCCAGTTCCGGCCGGTCATGACTATTTTGACGAAGGCTTGTTCGGAAAATATATGGGCGGCTACCCTTCAATTTTGGGTATTTCTTGGGATGAATTCATCGGTATGGGACGTACAAACCCAGATGATCATAGTGAGAAATTCTGTATGTCAACCTTTGCTTGCAATACATGTCAGGAAGTTAATGGAGTAAGTAAACTTCATGGATGGGTAAGCCAAAAGATGTTCTCCGGCATATGGAAAGGATATTACCCCGAAGAGAATCACGTAGGCTATGTTACAAATGGTGTTCACTTCCCGACATGGGCCGCAACAGAATGGCGTAAACTATATGCGCAGTATTTTGATTCTTCTTTCATGTCAGATCAAAGTAACGAAGACATTTGGCATGCAATTTACAAAGTTCCTGACGATGTCATTTGGGACACACGCATGACATTAAAGAAAAAACTTACAGATTACATCCGTGATAAATTCCGCGAAACATGGCTTAAAAACCAAGGCGATCCATCAAGAGTCGTATCATTGTTGGAAAAAATCAATCCTAATGCATTGATGATTGGTTTCTGCCGCCGTTTTGCAACATACAAGCGCGCACATCTTTTATTTACAGATCTTGACCGTCTGGCAAAAATAGTAAATGATCCTGAACATCCCGTACAATTTCTGTTCTCAGGAAAAGCCCACCCGGCTGACGGTGCTGGCCAAGGATTAATAAAAAAGATTTTCGAAATCAGCCAACGCCCGGAGTTCCTTGGAAAAATAATATTCCTTGAAGACTACGACATGCAACTTGCCCGCCGCTTGGTTTCTGGTGTTGATATTTGGATGAACACTCCGACACGTCCTCTTGAAGCTTCAGGAACATCAGGTGAGAAAGCTGAAATGAATGGTGTTGTCAACCTTTCTGTACTCGACGGATGGTGGCTCGAAGGCTATCGTGAAGGAGCCGGCTGGGCGTTAACAGAAAAACGAACATATAAGAATCAGGGATATCAAGACCAACTTGATGCCGCAACAATATATGGTCTGCTTGAAAACGAAATTATACCACTTTACTATAACAAAAATGAAAAAGGTTACAGCGAAGGTTGGATAAAAGTAATAAAGAACTCAATAGCAACAATTGCTCCTCATTATACAATGAAGAGACAATTAGATGATTATTATGACAAGTTCTATACAAAAGAAGCCACACGTTTCAAAAGATTGTCTGCAAACGACAACCGTTTGGCAAAAGACATTGCACAATGGAAAGAAAGTGTTGCCGAACGTTGGGATTCTATACATGTTGTTTCAAAAGAATCAATGTTCCCAAATACTGGACTCGAAACTGGCGTTACGTATAAGATAAGATATGTTATTGACGAACAGGGCTTGAATGACGCAATAGGACTTGAGTTTGTTTCTGTTACTGCAGACAAAAATGGTGAAGAACGCATATCTAATGTATTCCCATTCAAACTTGTTGGGCATGAAGGAAATTTATATACATTTGAAGCCACTGTAGAAGCATCTGAAGCCGGTACATACAAGACTGCAGTAAGAATGTATCCTAAGAACGCAGAACTGCCTCATAGACAAGACTTCTGCTACGTAAAATGGCTTGACTAGTTGATAACATTTATTGCTCCAATATTATCATAAACGAGCAAAGGCAAAAATAAAGAAAGGACATGATAACATTTCTTGTTTATCATGTCCTTTTTATATGAAAACAGACACAAACTCCAACTTTGTCACATATCCCAAAACACCGCAAAAAATTATTATCATACATTATCAAATACACCGGACTTACAGTAAATCACCACCTTGCTCATTATATCCAGACATTACATAAATTGTAAAAAAGGAAAAAATACAATAAGCCCACGCAAACAACATTGCTTATTATTATAAAAAATATAATTATATAATAAAAATGCCCTTGCCACACATAAACGCTACGAAGCAAGGGCTAAATAAGATAATTTATCTGATAATTTATCAACCATTATTATGCCAACATCTTACTCATATATTTTCTAATCACTTTACGAGCACTGCCCAACTTATTTTCAACACTTTTATAATTCATATTTAACGTCTTTGATATTTCTGACACAGCTAAATCTTCAAAGACATTCATTCTATATATTTTTCGCTGATTTTCATTCAAGCGTTGTATTCCACAATCAAGCACCTCTATCAATTCATCAATAGAGTATTTATAGGAATCATCACAATTATTTACATCTGTCTTTGTACCAATATAATAAGAATAGTCGTTAACATACTTTTTATGTCTATAATAATCATAAATAAGATTACGCGCTATTGTATAAACCAAGCGGGATAATGTGTCCTCTGTCAACATATTGTCAATAGACAGCAACTTTATAAATACATTCTGTACTATATCATCAGCCGAATCTGTCTCCTTAATCCGACTAACTACAAAAGCATGCAAATCATTAAAATGCTCTGCGTAATATTTTCCAATAATAGTAAATTTAGTTTCGAGTTTTTTCATAGCTGTTTCTTAGCCTTTATATATGCAAAGATATATGTTTTATATATAGCCGGAAAAAGAAATAAATATTTTATTCGGCCATAATACAAATACAAATTGTTTTGAAACATCTAAAAAGCAACAAATAAACTAATATACAACAGATAAAGGAAACTATGACATAAAACAGAATCATACAGAAATGTCCATCAAAAACAATGGCCAAACATATCAAATTATATAAAAGCAAACTACATATTATGGCACAATATTTGCAATAAATATTATCGACTAATTATAACAAAAAATCAATAAAAATATATAGCTATGCAAAAAGGAAATATCGGGGTTACCACGGAAAACATATTCCCCGTCATCAAAAAATTCTTGTATTCAGACCATGAAATATTCCTTCGTGAGATGGTCAGCAATGCCGTTGATGCAACACAAAAAATCAAGACACTTGCAGACAAAGGAATATTCAAAGGCGAACTTGGCAATCTGACTGTACGTGTCTCTCTTGATGAAAAAAATAAGACATTGACCATCAGCGACCGAGGCATAGGCATGACAGAAGAAGAAATTGATAAATACATAAATCAAATCGCATTCTCTGGCGTAAATGATTTCTTGAATAAATACAAAGACAATGCCAATGCTATTATAGGACATTTCGGACTTGGTTTCTACAGTTCGTTCATGGTCAGCAATAAGGTTGAAATTATAACAAAAAGCTATAAAGAAGGATCCAAAGCTGTTAAATGGACTTGTGACGGAAGTCCTGCATACGAAATAGAAGATGCAGAGAAAGAAGACAGGGGATCCGATATAATACTTCACATTGACGACGACTGCAAAGAATTCTTAGAGAAAGCACGCATACAGGCTCTACTTAACAAATATTGTAAATTTATGCCTGTCCCTGTTTCATTCGGCAAAAAAACAGAATGGAAAGACGGAAAACAAGTAGAAACAGATGAAGACAACATAATTAATGATGTTGAACCATTGTGGACAAAAACGCCAAGTACGCTAAAAGATGAGGATTACAAAAAATTCTACAATGAATTGTATCCCATGCAAGATGAACCTCTGTTTTGGATTCACCTGAATGTGGACTATCCGTTTAATCTTACTGGTATATTGTACTTTCCGCGCATAAAGTCAAACATTGATTTACAGCGCAATAAAATACAACTATATTGCAATCAGGTTTTTGTTACAGACCAGGTAGAAGGCATAGTTCCCGAATTTCTAACCCTGCTCCACGGAGTTATCGACTCACCCGATATACCTCTGAATGTAAGCCGCAGCTATTTACAGAGTGACAGAGATGTGAAGAAGATTTCTACATATATAACAAAAAAAGTTGCAGACAGACTTAACAGCATATTTAAGGAAAACCGTAAAGAGTATGAAAGCAAATGGGACGACTTGAAGCTCTTTATCAACTATGGCATGCTGTCTCAAGAAGACTTCTACGACAGAGCCAAAGACTTTGCCTTATTAAAAGATGTGGAAGGAAAATATTTCACATTTGAAGAGTATAAGCAACTCATAAAGGAAGGACAGACAGACAAAGACGGCCAACTGATTTATCTGTATGCAAACAATAAAGAGGAGGAATATTCATATATTGAAGCAGCCAAAGAAAAAGGATATAGTGTGCTGTTGCTTGACGGACAACTTGATGTCCCCGTTGTTTCTATGCTTGAGCAAAAATTTGAGAAGAGCAGATTTATGCGTGTAGACAGCGACATTATAGACAGACTTATTGTTAAAGATGATGTCAAAAAGACAGAACTTGACACCGACCAAGCAGACAATCTGTCAGCAACGTTCCGATCTCAGATGCCCAACATTAACAAAGTTGAATTCAATATTGAAGTTCAGGCTCTTGGTGAAAACAATATGCCGGTAATGATTACTCAAAGTGAATATATGCGCAGAATGAAAGACATCAGTAAATTCCAAAGCGGAATGAGCTTCTATGCACAAATGCCGGACAGTTACAGTTTAGTCCTGAATAGCGACCATCAACTCATTAAAAATATTCTTGAAGATGAAAACGGAAAATGCGGCGAAACCTTGAAACCTGTAATAAGTGAAATAAAAGGACAACAGGCACGTCTTGCAGCATTACATCAAAATCAGAGTAAGAAAAAACCGGAAGAAATAACTCAAGAAGAAAAGGATGACCTCTCGAACACAGAAAAAGCATTAAAGGACCAACGTGAGAAAAAGAATCAGATTATTGCAGAATATGCAAAAGACAACAAAATTGTACATCAGCTGATTGATTTGGCATTACTGCAAAATGGTATGTTGAAAGGTTCTTCGCTTGATGCATTCATAAAGAGATCTGTTACTTTAATCAAATAATCAACTTTGTATGAAGAAATAAAATTATTTATAACTTTACAAAAAGTCCCGACATTAATAAAAATTTAATGCCGGGACTTTTTCATTATAATGCCCAGACTCGTCCTAAACATAAATAACCAAAATATAAGCAACTATCCACTGACTTTTCAGGCAAAAACCACTGATTTTTCCAATAGAAACCATTGATTTTCAAACGAAAAATAAGCCACTTTCAGTTTAAAATAACAAACATTTGCTCATGCAACAAACTATAAGCCTTAACGCATAATAATAGTAGCGATTGTAACCAACTATCAGTATTTTTCTTACAATTTCATTTAGTCTTTTTTCATGAATGAAAATAATATATACTACATTCTATCATATAATAAAATAGCATTCCAAAATAGCAAGTTGTATTTAACATAAATCTCCCCAAAACACATGAACGACTAATCACCAAACATTTTTATATAAAGATATATCTCGTTATAATTTATAACAGGTCCTATCTCTGAATAAATATCACTAACAGACTTTGAATCAGGATGATTGGCAAAATATTCTCTGATAAGCCTTAAATGCTGCTCCGGAACAACCTTTTCTATACCAATATCTCCATTTAATACATACTTGGCTATATGTCCGAATATTGTACCATAGACCAAATTCCGCTCTTTTGCAATTTGTTCAATAGTCATTCCTGACATAAACATATCAAAGCTAATTTTATAAGTAGGGACACGCGATTCTTTTGCAACCTTAGCCTTCTTTACCCTTGCCGTTTTTAATGACGAGTCATCAATATTCAACAATATTTTTGCTTTTGCATGCAGATAACCAGAAATAGAAAAACCAACACTTTTGTCTTCCGCATACAAAAATAGTCTCTTTTTAAGTATAAAATCCCTAAAAAACACACTATAACGGTCTTCAAACTGCTTTTTAATTACCTTATTGTCAATCTCAACCTTTGTTTTGTTGCAAAGCACATTAAAAGCTTTCAGTTCTTCTGAAAAATATTCAGCAGCTTTATGTATACGGTCTTGAATCTTTGAATCGTCTATGTCCGGGTTAACATTTAGCATTCTTGAATATTGTATTTTAAATCTATGAGAGACATCTATTATATGATCAAACAGCACTGCCGAATGTTTATACTCATCCAATAAATTTGAATACTTCTTATATAAATGTTCATCAATAGTCCTCAACAACATATTAAAAGACGAACGCATTGATGTAAAATCAAATAATTCATCAAGAAGTTGGACAACATACAAATGATGAAGATATGCCAGTGTCGATTCTGACGGAACGCGCGTATCTATCGTATTGATATATGAATCCAATGTATGGTCTGAGATAATGGCATCACGCTGCAGAGGCTCACTTAAGACTATACCTTCAAGCGTTCTACAACGACTTAATGCGACATAAGCCTGGCCATGAGCAAAAGAATGAGAAATATCTATAATTGCATGATCAAAAGTGAGACCTTGACTTTTATGAACTGTTATAGCCCACGCAAGGCGCAATGGATATTGTTTAAATACCCCTTCAACGGTTTCTTTTATCTCTTTTGTAGCATCGTCAAGTGTATATTTAGAATTTGTCCATTCCGATTTTTCTAAATTAAAGCTCTCCCCACCATTTTTACCTCTGACAACAATATTATCATCGCTCAATGATATAACTTCACCAATCATTCCATTAAAAAAACGTTTTTCAGGATCATTTTTAATGAACATTATTTGTGCGCCTTGTTTCAAAACAAGCCGTTCGTCAGCCGGATACGATGTTTCAGGAAAATCGCCATCAATTTCTGCACTAAAGACGTACTCTCTCGACGGCAACAATGACAACTCTTTATCATTAATCATTTGAGCCGGATAATTGTGAGTTGTCAGACGTATATAATCACTCTCTTTATCAGGAATAAAATTCGGTATGTATCGTCTATTTAAAACTGACAATGTTTCATCCGTTGCCCTATTCTCACGTATTTGATTCAATATCGATATAAAATACTCATCATGCTGCCTGTAAACAGTCTTTAATTCGATAGTGTGATATGTTGCGGCATTAAGTGCATTGCTTGAAAAGAAATATGGTGTTGAATAAAACTTACTCAACAAAGCCCAGTCATCATCTTTTATTACAGGTGACAGTTGCTGCAAATCACCGATAAGAAGCAACTGGACACCGCCAAACGGCTTAGAATGCTCACGGTAACGTCTCATAACCGAATCAATAGCATCAAGAAGATCGGCTCTGACCATACTTATCTCATCGATGACAAGTAAATCTAACGTACGTATTATATTACGTTTCACCTTACTAAAACGATAATATTTTTGTTCTTCGCCACCAAAAGTAGCACCTGGAACATATGGTGACAGAGGCAACTGAAAAAAAGAATGAATCGTAACGCCACCGGCATTTATTGCAGCTATACCAGTTGGAGCCAACACGACCAAACGCTTTGTAGATTTGCTTCTTAAATTTTTGAGAAAAGTTGTTTTACCAGTCCCCGCCTTTCCTGTCAGAAAAAGATTTGCTCCTGTGTTTTCTATTATATCCCAAGCCATTGTCAGCTCAGGGCTTGCATTCATCATAGTATCTCAATAAAAAGATTAATTTTATCCAAATAAAAACATAAAGGCGCGGAATTATTTACCACGCCTCACGATATTTACCTTCTTCCTTATCTTTAAGCATACTTAGATACGAGTTGTATCGGCTTTCAGAAATATAGTGGTCTTCAACAGCCCTTCGGACAGCACACCCTGGTTCATGAGTATGCGTACAATTACTAAAACGGCAATCTTTAGAGAACTTAAATATCTCCTTAAAGTAACCGCATATTTCCTCCGGCTCCATATCAAAAGTACCAAATCCTTTTATCCCAGGAGTGTCTATCACCCATCCACCATACGGCAAAGAAAGCATCTCACTAAATGTAGTAGTATGCATACCTGTGTTATGAGCTTCACTAATTTCTGCCGTACGCAAGTTCAATCCTGGTATCAGGTGATTCAGCAACGTACTTTTACCCACGCCACTATTACCGCTAAACAATGTTATCTTGTCTTTCAGTAAAGGCCTTAAACAGTCAAGTGAGTTACTATTCAATGCAGAGACCTCGAAACACGAATAACCTACAGTTTCATAAAGGTTTACCATCATGCTCTGATAATTCAACTCATCAGCCGAAAGAATGTCAGACTTATTAAATATCAAAGACACCGGTATCCGATAAGCTTCAGCCGAAGCAAGAAACCTATCGATAAACGTAGTTGAAGTTTCTGGATAATTAACCGTAACAATTAAAAATGCCTGGTCTATATTAGCGGCAATAATGTGACTCTGCTTCGAAAGATTTGGCGATTTTCTTATAATATAATTTCTACGCTCTTCAATATCCGTTATGAACGCTGTACCTTCTTGATTGCAGACTATTTCAACACGGTCACCCACAGCAACCGGATTGGTGCTGCGGATGCCCTTGAGTCTAAAATTACCTTTAACTTTACATTCTACAGTGCGTCCTTCGTCGGTCTTCACAGAATACCAACTACCTGTATTTTTTATTACAAGTCCTCTCACTGTCGTTTATACTGTCATTATTTCCTTATTCTTTGCAGCCAACAAATCGTCTATTTTTTTAATAAACTTATCATGAATCTTCTGCAATTCAGCCTCAGCGTCTTTTTCATTGTCTTCGGAAAGGCCATCTTTAATTGCCTTTTTAAGTTTATCTTTAACATCAGCACGAACGTTACGGACCTCTACCTTGGCTTTCTCGCCAATTTTATTACATTGCTTGGCTAATTCTCTACGCCGCTCTTCTGTAGGCTGAGGGATACCCAGTCTGATTATTTCACCATTATTTTCAGGAGTAATACCGACGTCAGAATCCATAATAGCCTTTTCTATATCCTTTATCATCTTTTTATCCCACGGGCGTATTGCTATTGTACGCGCATCAGGAGTTGACACATTTGCAACTTGATTCAAAGGAACCATAGAACCATAAGAATCAACCCTTATACCATCAAGAAGAGCTATATTTGCACGTCCTGCACGTACACGTGACAGCTGCTCATCAAGATACATGGCAGCCATCTCCATCCTCTCTTCACTCTCTTTTAAAGTTGTTTTTACGTCTAACATATATTATTATTTTTTGTTACAAAATTAAATATTTAAATTTAAAATCAAAAAATTCCAATCATAAGCAAAAAACTTATTGCCTCATTACTGTACATGAGCATACTTCAATCTTGCATCAACCATATTTGTAAGATCAACAAACTGAGATATCGTCAATTGTTCCGGACGTTTTGTCATAATATCTTTCTCATAAAATCCGTCACTTGGAGCATCACTGAATATCTGTTTCAAGGAAACACGTAACATTTTACGTCTTTGATTAAATACAGTTTTTACAACACGCCTGAACAGTTGCCAGTCACAACCTAAATCAGTCACACTATTACGTGTTATACGGACGACTGCACTTTTAACCTTTGGCGGCGGATTAAATACATTTTCATCTACCGTAAATAAATACTCGACATCATACCATGCCTGAATAAGAACACTCAATATTCCATAAGCCTTAGTTCCAGGAGCTGAAGCCATACGCTGAGCGACCTCTCGTTGAATCATTCCTGTACAACATGGAATTAAGTCTTTATTATCCAGCATTTTAAAGAATATCTGAGAAGATATGTCATAAGGATAATTACCCGTAAGGACAAATTTATTACCATTAAATATGGTTTTTAAGTCCATCCTCAAAAAATCTTCTCCAATTATATTATCATGAAGTGACGGATATTTTTCATTAAGGTATTCGACTGACTCTGTATCAATCTCAACAACCTTTACGTCACGTCCCTTTTGTGTAAGATATTGTGTCAGAACGCCCATACCAGGACCAACTTCCAGAATAGGAATATCAGGACAAGCATCAACCGTATCAGCTATTGCTTTTGCTATGTTCAAATCTGTTAAGAAATGCTGTCCTAAATTTTTCTTTGGCCTGACTGTTCTCATATTTTGTATTTTGTTTTTGCAAAAATAAATAAATATTTTGCAATATCTATACAAACATCAGGAAAAATATTGCATTGTTTTAAATTTATACAGCATTTATAGATTATATTATAAATTATTTCTAGACAAATAAACAAAAACAAAATATTTTTTATAGTCTGAAGAAATTTCTAATACAAGAAAATGATATGCCACGCCTATTAAGACGATTAATATATCCAATAATAATACGACAAGAATTTATTATAATAAAATTAACGGACAAAGGCCTAATATGATATATCATTACCGTTTGCCCGTTAATTTTCAAAAAGATTCAAGATTAGACAACACGCCTATTCTTAAATAACATATTTCTTATATTATATACATAATATTTTATTCAAATGATGCCTTACTACAATCAAATTATTTTACATCTCTCTACTAACGCAACTCTTTAATAAAGCCATGCCTGTATGCATAAAGCAATTTCTGTAATTCGGCAATTTGTTTTTTCAAGTCTCGTCCTATATCAGTATCAGCAACAAGCATCCTATGTGCAGACATTTCCACAATCTGAGTAGTACTCTTGATGTCCGAGCCTCTTAATATAGCATCTTCAGTACTTGTAAACGGCTCGTGCTGAACCAATTGGAATCCCCTACTATGATAAACCAATGTATATCCGGCAATACCAGTTTCTTCATGATAAGCCTGTGAAAATCCACCATCTATAACCATAAGTTTTCCATTTGCCTTTATCGGATTCTCACCACTTCCGGCATGAACCGGAACATGTCCGTTAATTATATGACGATTGTGTCCGTTCACCCCAAAAGCATCAAGAATGGCATCACATTCCTCTTCATTGGTTCTAAGCTTAAAATAATTACCTTTTTCCTCCTTATATGTTGCTTTATCTTTAAGGAAATAACGTTCAAACGTTGCCATCTTTGACTTATCAAATAATACAGAATCACGTCCACACCATAAATACAGGAAATAATCTACAGCAAATTCCTTTTCCTGCTGATCGGAATCATTTTGGAACGCATTTCTTATTACCTGCTCTGTACGACTCATCAACTCACGGCCTTTAAACTTACACCCTTTATATAATTCAACATCCTTAAGACTGCCGTCATCATTTAATGGTATTGATGCATGAAATAAAAGATTGTCATTTATTATCGTATATAAAGAGCCATGACTCAACATCATCCTAATATGCTTCTGAAGTTTTTCATTAACAGTAAAAGAATGATGAAGTCTGTTTATCAATGTCATCTCTTCAGGTGTCAACTCATATGGAGAATCTGGATTTACCGTAGGGAAACAGCAACTCTTCATTTCATATGATTTTCCGTCAATATTGCATGTAGCATTCTTATAATCAATACATTCCAAAAGAAGTCTGTCGTTCATATCCCATTCCGGATGGCGCTTTATTATTGAGGCTTCTATTTTAAATTGTATTATTGTTATTGCTTTATGCATCAATGCCGTAAGACGCTTTGTTTTATCATCAATGTCCGCACTTCCACCATTTGTCTTAGGTATAAACTCCTCGCATGGGTCATCACCATAATGTTCCATTGCAAATGTTGCAAGAGGAACAAGATTTATACCATAACCCTCCTCTAATGTAACAAGATTTGCATAACGCAAAGACAAACGAATTACATTACAGATGCAAGCGTCATTACCTGCACATGCCCCCATCCAAAGTATATCATGGTTACCCCATTGTATATCCCAATTATGATAAGAACTCAATATATCCATTATAATATGAGCTCCTGGACCACGGTCATAAACATCCCCCAAAATATGCAGAAGATCTATTGCCAAACGCTGTATAACATGTGCAATAGCTATAATAAAATCATCAGCACGTCCTGTCGTAATTATTGTTTCTATAATTACATTAACATAAGCTGCCTTATCGACATCATCAGAACGTTCATGCAATAGTTCCTGAATAATATAGGAAAAATCTTTCGGCAATGATTTTCTAACCTTTGACCGTGTATATTTACTTGAGACGTCACGACAAACTTTCACAAGTTGATGTATTGTTATATGATACCAATCTTCCAATTCAGGCTCATTTGCCTTAACCAACTCAAGTTTTTCTTTAGGATAATAAATTAATGTACATAATTCTTTTTTCTCCGATTCACGCAGTTCATTACCAAAAATCTCATTAACTTTTCGCTTGATATTTCCTGAAGCATTCTTCAATACATGTTGAAATGACTTATATTCACCATGTAAATCAGCAAGAAAATGCTCAGTACCTTTAGGCAAATTCAATATTGCCTGTAAATTGATAATCTCTGTACTTGCATCAGCTATAGTCGGAAAAGTATGTGACAAAAGCTGCAAATACCTTAAATCTTTTTCAATGTCATAATGCATGGTATTCATTGTATATTGGCTTTAAAAAACATATTTTTTAATTTCATTGTTCCGTTATCTGCAACAGGCTCTATGAACATAAATCCTTCACTAAGACCATAACGTTCTTTCATTATCTGAAACAAACGTGCAGTATCCTTTCTCAGTCCAAGTTCTTGAACTTTATTATATAACAGAATTTCGTCATATTTATTATATTTTAAGCAACAATATAATTCAACGACATCAGATCTTCTGATTCTCTTGAAATGTTTTACACCATACAATATTGTTACAATCATGATACATATACTGCGTTCCACATCCGAAAGGTCTGTATCTGACTTTAGTTTATAAATACGTTTATTATTTTCAACAAGCTGCTTTTCTTCACTTGGCAAACGATATACATCATACAGAACTTCTCTAGAAAGAGGTAATGATAATTCATATTTTTCAACTCCGTCAAACACATAATCCAAAATGCCTTCATCTAAAGAGTGTAAAAGAATTTTTCGCCATGACTCAGACGAAAGAGACTTCAATAAATTTTCATCTTCTGCCGACATTTTAAATCCTTTATTATTGCCGTTAACACCGGTAAATAATAATACATCTTCCGCACGGCACTCATCAAGGCTCATTAGCATAAAAGGATTACTATCCAATACAACCCGATACATACTCAACATCTCATCAGACATGATTTGGACAGAAATTGTTTTTACTTTGGCAAGAACATCTATATTAAAGACATAACGGAAAGTCTCATTATGCTTTGTTATATATATATCATACCCCAAGACAGATTTGTCAACGCCCAATGCTTCCATGTGATGCTCGCCAACATCTTTGCATCTTAATCCAAAAAGACTACATAATATTCTAGGATATCCTATAAAGCCAGAAATACTTTTTACTTCATCGTGACAAACAGAATGAACAGCTTTTGCATGTGATATCAAATAATTCTGATAAACAAACACTTTAAAAAAGACATTGGACCAATAATGATAAGATACATGCCAAACCTCCAATTGTCTGTCAACAGTAATTACAGTTGGTATTCTGAACTTCTCACACCTCTTTTGAAAATAATATGCATATATGTTCCAACACGAATGTATATGAACTATATCCGGTCGTATTTCCGACAAGAATCTGTCAAAAGACGAATGCCGACCGCCAAACATATTTCTTAAAAGAGAAAATTTATGAAAATGTACATTCCCCATGTCTATGTCTGGATGGTCAGCACATAAAATATGAACGTCTGCACTTTCAGCCATGACTTTAATTAAATTCAACTTATACTGAAGACCAACAGACATGGCCACATCATTAAAATGCGGTATAAAATGCAAGACTCTCATAACTTCTAAGATTTATGGCTTATATATTCATACTTATCAGACATTTTATATCTCAAAGCAGATCTGAAATTATGCCATATCAAAGCTAATTCAAACGGAAAGACCTTCCACAGACTCACATGTGCACAAAAATGTCTTATAACACGTTTTGCATTCACTATTCTGAAGACGACAGGAACGACAAATGCAATAAAAGAGAATGGCAAAATTAACCATTTTGACAATAAGACAGAATATATTACAGAAACAATTACTGCAATAAAACATAAATAAAGACAATACATATCTGTATTGAAAATAAATCTATGTTTAAAACTTCTCTGAAGATGCTTTCTAGTTTCAACATAAAACATATTTTTATTCTTCCACATTTTCTTGGAAGGAGCCTCTTCAACAACAGCAGAATCAGGGGATGTAGCTATTGCAACATTACCATAGTCTGCATATTTATTTACCAAAAAGTCATATTCACCTCTAACATATTTTAAATTGCCCTGAAAGCCACGGCCTGACATAAACATACTTTTTCTGAACAAAAGATTGTTACCACAAGTACTGTAAGCAATGCCCTTATTAGCCTCGTACATAAAAGTATATTCATTATGTAGACGACAAAAAATCTTAAACTGACTTGCATCGTCTGAATAATTACTATATCCGATAACCAAATTTATCCCATCATGGCATTTAGCGCTCATGTTATCAATCCAATGATCTGAATATGGTCTACACACAGCATCTGTTAATAATATCAAATCATTCTTAGCGGCTTTCACCCCCAACGTTATCGCCAATTTACGCCTACTCATATAACGGGATGTGTCAGGGACAAATGTTGTATACAAATTAGGATGTTTGCCATATGATTTCAATACATCTGACGTACCGTCCTCATCACGGCTTACAACAACAATAATTTCATAACTGGCAGAATAATCTTGAGAAAGGAAGAACTTAAGATTATCATTGAGTTCACGTGCATTATTATCTGATATAATTATAACTGACACTGGTTTTCTTTCTTCTAAACCATCTGTCACTTCTTCATCTGATAGTTTTCTAAAAAACGTATCAAACAAAGAAGAACAGAGTGTAAAGATTACCAAAATTATACAAATAACTATAGTTATATTGTCTAAAATCAGCATATTATCAAGTTTTTAATGAAGTTCTAAAACATTTCTTCTTTAATATAACCTTTAGGAAGAGGTCGGCAATTATACTGCGAAGCCATAATTTCGCCATAAGCTCCAGCAGAACGTATTGCTATAAAATCACCACGATGACATTCATTCAGATCTATTGCCTTTGCAAAAACATCACTTGACTCACATATCGGCCCGACGACATCATAAGTGACCATGCTGTCTTCATTCGAAATGTTCTCAATCTTATGATATGCCTGATAAAGCGCAGGACGTATAAGATCTGTCATGCCGGCATCTACAATGACAAATTTTTTAACAGCACCTTGTTTTACATATAAAACTTTTGTTATCAATGATCCACATTGCCCAACAACAGACCGGCCCAATTCAAAATGCAAGCTCTGTCCCTTACGCAACTTTAAGTGTCTTGCATAAGTACCAAAATAAGATTTAAAATCAGGAATAGGGACACGATTTGGATGCTTGTAATCAATACCTAATCCGCCACCGACATTTATAATCTCAACCTCAATGTGATGAGATTCAAGTTGTGACTGTAAATCATTTATACGATTACACAAAGCAATAAAATCTCCCATATCAAGAATTTGAGAACCTATATGAAAATGTAAGCCAACAAATTTCACATTGGCCATTGCAGCAGCCTCATTAATGACATTTTCCATATCAGACATGGCAATGCCAAACTTATTTTCTGCAAGTCCTGTTGTAATATTGGCATGGGTATGAGCACCGACATTTGGATTTATACGCAAAGCAACGGGCGCAACTTTTCCACACTCCGCTGCAAGCTGATTTATCACTTCTAGCTCTGGAATACTCTCAACGTTAAAGCAATAAATATTTTTTTCCAATCCAAGCTTTATTTCCTTATCACTTTTCCCCACACCGGCAAAAACAATCTTATCAGGCGAAAAACCAGCATTCAATGAAGCCTGAATTTCTCCGCCGCTCACACAATCGACACCTAGTCCAGCCTGACAGATTATATTCAACAGCTTTGGATTTGCATTAGCCTTTACGGCATAATGCACATGATAATTATCGTATTTGCCAATCTCATCATTTATCGTACGAAGAGTTCTGCGCAACAAATCTGTATCATAATAATAAAATGGCGTATCCGTCGTTTCAAATGTCTTTATAGGAAAAACACCTTTCATTTCAAGTCTTATTTCTTCGAATTAAATAAAGTATCACTTAAACTTTGTAATGCACGTTTTTTATCCGACTCTTTTACCAAGAATGAGATATTATAATTGCTGCCACCATAAGAAATCATCCGCACAGGAATGTTCTTCATTGCATCTGTAGCCATTGTTTCAAAACCGACATTACTCCAGTCCAAATCACCTACAACACAAATGATACACATATCCCTGTCTACTGTAACAGTTCCGTATTTTTTTAGTTCAGCTACAATATCATTCAAATGTGTATCATTATCTATACTCATCGAAACCCCAACTTCACTGGTTGTAATCATATCTATTGCCGTCTGATAACTTTCAAATATCTCAAACACCTTACGCAAAAAACCTGTAGCCAACAACATACGGCTACTTTTTATCTTTATTGCTATGATATTATCTTTAGCGGCAACAGCCTTAATCTTACCGGTTACAGCTTCGTTATTTATTATTGTACCCGGAGCTGACGGATCCATAGTATTTAACAGGCGCACAGGTATACCGGCATACTTTGCAGGCTGCACACATGTTGGATGCAATATTTTTGCTCCGAAGTAGGCAAGTTCGGCAGCCTCTTCAAAATGGAGCTGTCTAACAGCTTCTGTCTTGTCAACAACTCTTGGATCATTATTATGCATTCCATCTATATCCGTCCATATCTGTATCTCATCAGCATTTATTGCTGCTCCTGCCAAAGATGCAGTATAATCACTACCTCCACGCTGCAAATTATCAATCTCGCCATAAGCATTACGGCATATAAATCCTTGAGTAATATAAACCTGCTGACCTGGATTCTGTTCTATTAATTTCAACAGTTTTTCCTTTATGTAAGCAGAATCCGGCTCAGCATTTTTATCTGTACGCATAAAGTCCAAAGCAGAAAGCAAAACTGCATTATATCCGCACTCTTTTAAATAATTGGTAACCATATTGGTACTCATGATTTCTCCCTGAGCAACAATACTTTTTTCTTCAAAACTTGTAAAAAGATCTTTTGTGAAAGAACGCAAATAATTAAATTCATTCTGCAAAAAAGCTTTTGTCTCATCTTTCCATTTTTCTGTAGAATACAATTCTTCGACATGTTTCATGTACGCTTTTTCCAGACGATTAATAACATCGTTTGCGCCTTCAGGGTTTTTCTTATACAAATAATCAGATATTTCAACTAACGAATTAGTCGTACCTGACATAGCTGACAATACGACAAAAACCGGTTTACCACTATTTGTTATCAATGAGGCAACATGCTTCATGCGCTCCGGTGAGCCAACAGATGTGCCACCAAACTTCATTACTATCATAATTGTTTTTTTTATGGTTCAGACATCAGTCTTCCTCATCGAGAAGACCTTTATTGTATGAATTTGTTATATCACTAATTTTATTATCCTTACACTGATATACAATTCCAGGATATTTGTCAAGCATTAAGATATTATGCGTAGACATCACGACTGCTGTTCCTGTTAAACTTATCTGTTTTAACAGACTGACAATATTATCAGCCGTTTCAGGATCAAGATTGCCTGTAGGCTCGTCTGCAATAATTATTTTCGGTTTATTCAAAATTGCCCTGGCAATCGCTATACGCTGCTGTTCTCCGCCGGAAAGTTCATAAGGCATTTTCAACTTTTTATCACCCATACCCACAGAATCAAGCACTTCATCTATACGACTGTCAATTTCTTTTTTATTTTTCCAACCAGTAGAACGCAATACAAACAGCAGATTCTTATAAACATTTCTGTCATGCAAAAGTTGGAAATCCTGAAATATTATACCAAGTTCCTTACGCAATGCTGGTATTTCCTTTCGTTTTATCTTGAACAAATCTCGGTCAAGAACCGTTGCATTGTCGCCTTCATCAATATCAAGTTCACAATACAAGGTTTTAAGCAAACTACTTTTACCTGTACCGACATTTCCAATGATGTATATAAACTCTCCCTCATCAACATGAAAATTCACATTGCCGAGCACACATACATCATCTTGATATATATTTACATTTTTATAATCAATAAACATAACCTATATTTTTTATTATTTTTAATGTTTATGCCAATCTGGACTATGACGTTTCTGCAATTCCTCAGCGATGTCCTCAATCCGTAAATGTTTACTTGTTAGCAGTACTATCAAATGATAAAACATATCGGAAGCTTCATATATTAAACGCTCATCAGTTCCATTTACAGCCTCTATTACAGTCTCCAACGCTTCTTCACCAACTTTCTGCGCCATTCTGTTAAGACCATCCTTAAAAAGACTTGTTGTATAAGATCCTTCCGGCATCTCCTTATAACGGGTCTCAATAAAATTCTGCAATTCAGAAAGGAACATCAATGGATTAACGCTATTTTTCTCCCCCCAACAAGTATCCGTGCCTGTATGGCAAACGGGCCCATCGGGTATAACCTTAATAAGCAACGTGTCATTGTCACAATCATTACTTATACTGACCACATTCAAGTAATTGCCCGAAGTTTCACCTTTTGTCCACAAACATTTCCTGGTCCTGCTATAAAACGTAACCTTTTTTGTTTCTACAGTTTTGCTGTAAGCGTCTTTATTCATGAAACCAAGCATCAATACTTTTAATGTCCGAATGTCTTGTATTATCACAGGAACAAGACCATTCATTTTATCAAAATCAATATTCATAATCCATCTGTTTTTAACAGGTCATATTCCAAAATGAATTTCACTGTAATCTTACATTTATACCCTCGCTAAAAAGGTACTTTTTTAACTCTGGAATTTTAATCTCTCCAAAATGGAAAACACTTGCTGCCAATGCCGCATCAGCCTTACCTAAAGTAAAGACATCCTTAAAGTGTTCTAGCTTACCGGCTCCGCCACTCGCAATTATTGGTATATTCAGACTATCTGACAATTCGGACAGCACTTCATTGGCATATCCCATTTTGACACCATCATGGTTCATGCTTGTAAACAAGATTTCACCAGCACCACGTGAAGCTACTTCTGAAGCCCAGTCAAATAGTCCGTGATCTGTTGGAACACGTCCACCGTTCAAATAGCACATCCACTTATTTGTTTCGATTTCATATCTTGCATCTATCGCGCACACACATACTTGTGAGCCAAAATGAGACGCTATGTCATCGATAAGTTTCGGATTACGAAGCGCAGCACTGTTAACACTGACTTTATCAGCACCAGCATAAAGCAATCTTTCAACATCAGCCAAACCATTTATTCCACCACCGACAGTAAACGGAATGTTTATCTCCTCAGCAACTCGAGTAATGATATCCGTAAATGCCATTCGGCCTTCAGCGCTTGCTGTAATATCAAGAAACACAAGCTCATCGGCACCTGCATCACTATAGGCCTTACCCAAGACGACAGGATCACCCGCGCCACGAAGATTTACAAAATTAGTACCCTTTACAGTCTGCCCGTCTTTTACATCCAAGCACGGAATAATTCTTTTAGCTAATCCTTTTGCCATGTTTCTATTTTCTCTTTATATCAACACTGCAACACAATTCATCTTTAAGCGTTTCAATATTGATTTTGCCTTCATACATTGCCTTTCCGAAAACGACTGCATGCAGTCCTTCTTTTTCAAGTTTCTTTATATCCTCCACACACGACACACCACCGCTAGCTATTAGATTCAGATTCGGGAATGATGACAATATTTTCTTATATAAAGCGAATGCCGGTCCTTCAAGAGTCCCGTCCTTTGAAATATCTGTACACATAACATTTTTAACTCCTGCACCTGCATAATACTCCAAAAATGAGATTACGCTTTCTGCAGTTTCTTCTTTCCAGCCATTAATACTTATATTTTCTCCACGTACATCCGCCACCAATATTATCTTGTCAACACCGAACCTGTCAAGCCAATCAATAAACATATCTTTATTGGTAACGGCAACAGAACCGACATTTATCATTGATGCTCCGCTTTCAAACACATTTTCAATGTCAGCCCTGCTCTTTATACCTCCACCAAAATCAACTTTAAGACTCGTGCTTGCAGTTATTCTCTTCAAAGTGTCAATATTAACGACATGGTCAGACTTCGCTCCATCAAGATCAACGACATGCAGACGACTAAAGCCCTGCGACTCTAACCGGACAGCTATCTCTACAGGCGATTCGTCATAAACGGTCATACTATTATAATCACCTTTTGTCAACCTTACGCACTTACCGTCAATTATATCTATAGCCGGAACCAATTCTATCATTTGTTGTCAACCTCCAAAAAATTTTTTAATATCCGTGCACCTACATCCCCACTCTTTTCGGGATGAAACTGGGTAGCATAAAAATTTTTATTATTAATCGCTGCACTATATGGATGAATGTAATCAGTCTCCGCTATTGTATATTTACAAACAGGGACATAATAGCTGTGTACAAAATATACATACGAATTGTCATTTTTAATTCCTCCGAACAAAGGAGACTTCAAATTATACAAATCATTCCATCCCATAGCCGGCACCTTATCCTCATGACGCTTTGGTCTGAACTTCAATACATCCACATCGAAAACGCCAAGACAGTCAGTATCGTTCTCTTCTGAATGGCGACACAAAAGCTGCTGTCCAATACATATGCCCAATAAAGGTTGTTTTAAATTTTTTATTACAGTGTCAAGTCCATGTTCACGAAGATAATTCATAGCCGCACGAGCCTCACCTTGCCCCGGCAGCAACACCCTGTCAGCAGAACTTATCTGCTCTACATCATCAGTAAGCAGTGGTTCTACACCAAGTCTGCGTAAACTATTTACTACGCTGTAAATGTTTCCAGCATTATATTTAACAATAACGACTTTCATATCAGCTGAATATTATCGTTTTATTATGATACGTCAATATTTTACGCTCAATATGCTTTGTCACAGCCCTGCTAAGAACTATCTTTTCCAAATCACGCCCCTTCAGCACAAGACTTTCCGGGGTGTCTTTATGGGTTATTCTAACCACATCCTGCTCTATTATGGGACCTGCATCAAGTTCTGTCGTAACATAATGACTTGTAGCACCAATAATCTTAACGCCCCGCTGCCACGCCTGATGATACGGTCTGGCCCCCTTAAACGCAGGAAGAAACGAATGGTGTATATTAATTATGTGATGAGGATAAGCGTTTATCATGCGCTCGCTTATTATTTGCATATAACGGGCCAAAACAATGAACGTCACTTTTTCTTTTTTAAGCAAATTCATTTCAGCCTGCTCTACCTCGTCTTTATTTGAATGGTCTTTTCTTATTGTCCAAACATAATACGGAATATCAAACTGCTCTGCGACATATCTCAAATCCTCATGATTACTCACTATACATGGAATTTCCACATTCCACTCACCAGCCTTATAGCGTGCCAAAAGATCATACAGGCAATGGCTCATTTTACTTACAAATATAGCCATACGCGGCTTAACATCGTTAAAGTACAAATTAAATGTCATATTATACCTTACGGCATACAATGTCTGAATGTATTCATGAAGCTTATCCCGTGGAATAAGAAACTCATCCATCTCCCACTCTATCCTCATGAAGAATATGCCATCCACCCGGTCAACATACTGATCCAGATAAACAATATTGCCCTTATTATCTGTGATAAACTTTGTTACCTCAGTAATGATACCAGGCTGATCAGGACAATGAAGCAGCAATATAGCAGTAGGTTTCATTTTTATCTAACACTATTTTTTTATAATACACCATTTCAAATTGCAAAATTATTAAAAAACTCCGAATTATCAATCATTATATTCTAATAATTTTAGGATAATACTCAAAGTGGCACAAAACAGCAACATTTGAAAGGAAAAGCGCAATAAAAATTACAGTAAATGTATTTTTCTGAAAATTTATTGCGAATATCAAAATAAAAGTGTAATATTGCAAGCCGAAAACAGAACCTTTAAAACTTACAGTCAACATGAACGGAATGCATTGGCAACATGAAACAGAAAAACTGATATTATTAAATCAGACATTTTCACAGAGCTGCAAGATTCAATGCAAGCCACACAACAGCATAATCAGTAAAAATAAACACCTTCTAAAATCAAGCAGCAAGACCAAAAATAACAAGGATTTACGCAATGGCATAATAAGCAACCGCCAAGTATCCATATACACAATAATATAAGTATAACCAATTTCTGACTACAAACAAATAACAAATTCAATTCATAAGATCAAAATGAAACTATTAGTATTTATTTTTATTCTGTTATGTGGCACAACTGCCACAACAGCTCAAACATCAATAAAAGAGATTATCGGCAACATACCCGAAGAAATCATTCCATATGTAAACAGTGACCAAAGAAACGAGTTACTTGAATTTACGGGGAAAAAGGATTCTGTAAAAATAAAAAATATTTTTAACGGAACGACATCAATTGACACCATATGCTCTAATTTTGCAAAAATAAGCACGAACAGGGCTGCCGAGCTGCAACTGATACTGCTACCGGCAAACGATTCGACACAAATTATATGTATGGTAAAGACACTGAAAAGTCCCGTAAAAGAAAGCACAATAAAGTTTTATCATACAAACTGGCAGCCAATAGATTCTACATTTGGCCTGCCCGACAATTCATCTGCCGACTCATTATTAAACATGTTTGTACATAAACCAGACACAATGACAGAGGAACGATTTAATATATTACGCAATTATATTGAACCGGTAATGATGTACGCAGATTTAAAAAATACAGATAACACAATAACATTAAATTTAAGTCTTCCTTTAATTCAAAAAGACAGCTACAACGAATTAAAAGCTATAATAAAGAAAATTTCTTTTAAATGGGACGGACAAAAATTTAAAAAATGTTAGAACAAGGTATCTTTACGCTTATTTTTTTGGAAGATATTAGTAAAATAAATATCTTTGCATCGTGTTTTTCATGGTATTAGATTATTAAGGTTAATAAAAAGATTGGTTGTCGTGAGACAATCAATTTTTGTTTTATATATATCCGTATCGTCTGATAAGAACAAACGAATATTACATATTCAACAAAAATATTCATAAACCATAAAATCACATCAAACTTAATTTACAAAAAGACACTTAGGCAAATACAAATATTATTAGATATTTTGCAATGTGCAAGCATGCAAAAACGCCACAAAAGGCATCAGTCGAATACAGCACCGGCAATAAAATCAAATGTCAGCAAAGCGTCCTTTTTCTTATCAAACTGATTTTAAAATATATGCTAATTTACAACATCAAACAATCTTTTGAAAAACAATATGTAAAAAATGCACTATTATGTGTGCATATATAAAAGCACTACACATCAAGAGTTTACAGGCTTAGAATTATGACATGTGCAATATCTAATAGCCATTTTACATATAAAATGCCGTGTCTTATGCTGCAACATGCCACGTTTCTGTATGCAACTCACCATATTTTACAGAATAATACGCCACATTTTACAAGACAAAATATAGCTTTCGAAGAAAATTTTACTCTATAAATTAAAAAATGCTGTTGTTTTATGGCTGAATATGCATTTTAAGCCATAAGTCATAATCTATTTTCTCACGCTCCAACTAAATATCTCATTTGACAATATGATACATAAACGGCATATTACATTAACATTATGAATATGCCATTCAACGTCCATCAAGAACAATATATGAATTTCTCATAACAATCCTTTTGTTGTGGGCAACTCAAAATGACTGACATCACGCTTTACTGCCATTCTAAGCGCACGTGCGAAAGCTTTAAAAATGCTTTCAATCTTATGGTGTTCATTACAGCCTTCAGCCTTTATATTAATATTCATTCCTGCAGCATCACTAAAGCTTTTAAAGAAATGCAAGAACATTTCGGTCGGCATATCACCAATCTTTTCACGCTTAAAATCAGCATGCCATACAAGCCATGGGCGACCTCCAAAATCTATAGCCACCTGGCACAAGCAATCATCCATCGGCAGACAATAACCGTAACGCTCTATTCCACGCTTATCGCCCAAAGCTTTCTTAATACATTCACCCAACACAATAGCAGTATCTTCTATTGTATGATGTTCATCAACAACCAAGTCGCCTTTAGCCTTAACCGAGAGATTCATCTTTCCATGACGGCCTATCTGCTCAAGCATGTGGTCAAAGAAACATATTCCTGTAGATATGTCGCAACAGCCGTCTCCATCCACATTCAAGTCTACCTTTATGTCTGTTTCTCTTGTGACACGCCTTACAGAAGCCTTACGTTCTCCGGCAAACAATATCTCAGCTATCTTTTCCCAATCGATTCCGTCCTTGCCAAGAATCAAGGCCCTACATCCTAAGTTTTCCGCAAGCTGCCTGTCTGTATCACGGTCACCGATAACAAAGCTGCCCGCCAAATCATAATCCGGATTATCTATATACTTCTCAAGCATACCCGTACCCGGCTTACGGCACGGGCTATTGTCTTCAGGGAAATGCCTGTCAATAAGTATATCGTCAAAATCAATGCCTTCGCCTGCAAATGTATCCAATACGAAACGATGAACAGGCAAAAAGGCACTTTCCGGAAATGAAGCAGTGCCCAAACCATCCTGATTGCTGACCATCACAAAACGGAAATCAAGTTTAGAACGTATAAATCCAAGATTTTTGAATACACCTTTGACAAACTTCAACTTACCAAAAGAATCGACCTGTTCATCTTCAGGTTCTTCTATCAGCGTCCCGTCACGGTCGATAAACAAAATTCTCTTAAGCTTCATGTTTCATCATTAAAAATTCTTTTCTCTCCTTCTCGCGCGTTTCTATACTTCCATACATGAAATAGTATACAAACATCATAAAAATATTGATATACAAACAGATAAATGACGAAAGAGACACTACTACATACTGAAGAAGCCCAAAATAAGACGGCAGACCTGAAGGATCGCCCATATAATTAACACCCATGACAGACAGCGTATTTGCCATACTTATAATAATCATTGGGATTGAAACAAAAAACATGCAAACAGCCATACATAATGCCGCCAACAGGATGGTTATAAATATAAAGCCCCAATAGCGCCATCCAATCTTATACGATTTAAACAAAATCTTGCAGAATTTACTCTCAGGCTCCAACATGTATTTTACGAAAACATAAATATAGGGAAGCAATACACAGGCAAAGAATATAGATGAACCGACAAGAATAAGCGTAACTGTAGACAACTTGTCGGGTGTGACAACTGCATTTCCGCCTACGGCAATATACACGAGTGCCCACTCGATTACAGATATAATAATTGAAATACAAATGTAAAACAAAAAAAGCCTTATACTTCTGATGACATTCCACTTCATTGTCTGCCTGTTGACAAGCATGAGAACACGCGAGACATATCCTATTTGCAGACATGCCATCAAGACAATAGACACAGCCAACCAAACAAAAGAGGACGACGTATAACCACCGCCGGTCACAACTTTAACATAAAACATTGACATCAAACCTATTGAAAGCGCAAAGAGCAATGTATAAAACCAAGTGTGCTTGAATATAAGACGGATATTGTCGAACAACATCCGGTGTGACGCCGAAATACAAGCCGTATAACTGCGGCTCTTATTTAAAAGTTCTTGCTTAAGATTGTTCATTTCATTTTTTAATTAATTAATGCAAAGGTAATAATATTCCGGATATAATGAAATGGTATTATCAATAAAATTTGCTAACTTTGCAGAAGATAAGTTGCATATTTCTGGCATCAGGCATGCAAAGCCTCATGCGGAATGATAAGTTCTTGCATTATCTTAAATCAGGAATTTGTAAAGACCGTCTAAAAACAATTGATTAAGACGACACAATTCCATTATTCAAACACTCATTACGAAAGAACAAATATGAAACGAATAAAATGGGGATTTATCGGTTGCGGTGAAGTTACTGAAAAAAAATCCGGACCGGCATTTAACGAGATTGAAGGCTCTGAAGTAATAGCCGTTATGAGCCGTAACGAAACTAAAGCACGCTCATATGCAGAACGGCATCATATCAGCAAATGGTATACTGATGCCCAAGAACTTATAGACGACCCTGACATCAATGCCGTATACATAGCAACGCCACCATCAAGCCACGCCATTTATGCCATAATGGCCATGAGAGCAGGCAAACCCGTTTATGTAGAAAAGCCGCTTGCAGCAAATTATGACGACTGCGTCAGAATCAACAGAGTAAGCGAACAAACAGGTATACCTTGTTTTGTTGCATACTACAGGCGCTATCTGCCATATTTCAAACGCGTCAAGGAAATAATCACCAACGGCACCATTGGCAATATAATGAACGTTCAGATACGTTTTTCATGTCCCCCGCGTGATCTCGATTATTCATCCAAGGAGAAACTTCCGTGGAGACTACAGCCGGATATTGCCGGCGGGGGATACTTTTACGACTTGGCACCTCACCAACTTGACCTGATGCAAGACCTGTTTGGCGTTATAACTGAAGCTGAGGGTATATGCGCAAACCGTGCCGGATTATACAAGACGGAAGACAGCATAAGCGCTTGCTTCAAATTTGAAAGCGGAGTACCTGGAAGCGGTTCATGGTGCTTTGTCGGACATAAATCAGCAAAAGAAGACAGAATAGACATTGTAGGCAGCAAGGGAAAACTCGGATTCTCAGTTTATAACTATGACCCGATACACCTTGTTACAAACGAAGGAGAAACAAGCATAACTGTAGAAAATCCACCATATGTCCAACTTCCAATAATTAAGGCCGTAGTGGAAGATCTTCAAGGGTTTGGCGCATGTTCATGTACAAGCGTTTCAGCCACTCCTGTAAACTGGGTTATGGACCGCATTTTGGGTAAATTCTAAAATTATCTGCATGAAACGCCTGATGTGTTCATTATTATTTGCCTTCGCGGCATTGCTGGCTTACCCTGCCAATGATACGGTAAAGGTAGAAAAAAAGAATACTATATTCAGACGCATAGGAAAAGTCTTCACCAAAATATTTAAAGATTTTAACGACATTGACACTAACTACATTGAGCCACAGCACTATAACTACACACTGATGCTGCAAAACACCAATACTTATGAAATATACAGGCTTGAAAGCAAATCAGGACAATATATAACATTTGCCCCAAAGCCTACAGTAAGAATAGGGCCATATATTGGATGGAGATGGATTTTTCTTGGCTATACGTTCGACATCGGACATATTAGCAACGATGACAAGAAAAAGGAATTTGAACTGAGTTTATACAGCTCAATGTTCGGCATTGACCTTTATTACAGACGAACTGGCAACGACTACAGGATACGTGAGGCATATCTTGCAGACGGAGTCAGCAGCCATATGCTTAAAGGAATACCATTCTCCGGAATATCTGTCGGCATTAAAGGATTTGACATTTATTACATTTTTAATCATAAAAAGTTTTCATATCCGGCTGCATTCAGCCAAAGCACATGTCAAAAAAGAAGTTGCGGTTCACCGCTGATTGGTATTGGATACACAACCCATCAACTTGATTTGGATTACGAAAAATTAAAAGATGTAGTAGAAAGTAATTTAAGCGACAAGTATCAAAACATCAAATTAGACTCAGGTCTTATGTTCAACAAGGTGCGCTATTCATCTTATTCAATATCAGGAGGATATGCATACAATTGGGTGTTTGCTAAAAATTGGCTTTTCGCAGCATCTCTGTCTGTAGCTCTAGCATATAAAAGATCATCTGGCGATTTACATTACAAATCAGAATTTTCACTGCGCGACTTTAAGTTTGGAGATTTAAACATTGATGGTGTAGGAAGATTTGGCATTGTATGGAACAACACTAAATTTTACGCAGGTGCAAGCACTATACTACATTCTTACAATTACAGAAAAAGTCAGTTCTCTACAAATAATGTTTTTGGCTCTTTAAATTTTTATTTTGGAATAAATATAGGAAGAAAATAACATGAAAAAGGCATTCTTATTAATTACAGCAATATTTTTCGCCATAACAGGCAAAGCTTACGAAATTGACTATAAAACGTCAGACAGTGTCATGGTTGTAAAATTATTAAACAAGGCAAGACAACTAAAGCCGACCACTAATTATGCTATATATTTCGCAAGGCAACTGAAAAATGTTCCATATGTAGCCCACACATTAGAAGTGAACAAAAATGAAAAACTTGTCATAAACTTAAGACAACTTGACTGTACCACATATGTAGAAAACGTTGTAGCACTCACAATGTGCATGAAAGAAAAAAAATACACTTTTAAAAACTTCTGCAACAACATAAAAAAAATACGTTACAGAAAAGGTGCAGAACCACAATATACATTAAGACTGCACTATTTTACGGACTGGATTGAAGACAACACGTCAAAAGGCTTGTGCCACGAAATACAGGCGCCAAATCCGCCTTTTACAAAGACTCAGAAAATTAATGTGTTTTATATGTCACAAAATCCGGCAAAATACAAGATGCTTAAAAATAATCCAGAATATGTAATGGCTATAAGAAAATCAGAACAGAATATAAATAAAAAATCATATAAATTTATTCCAAAGTCTGAAGTAAAAAACAATGCCTTGCTGAGAAGCACCATACACGATGGGGACATAATAGCCACGACAACCAGTCTTAACGGACTTGACATACAGCATCTGGGATTTGCCATATGGCATAAAGACGGGCTACATATGCTTAATGCATCAAGCCTTCACCACAAAGTAGTGGAAGAGCCAATGACTTTATACAACTATCTTAAAAAGCAAAAAACCATGACAGGCATAAGAGTTGTAAGACTTAACGGCAACCTATAGTAATAATCACATAAAGGGATGTTAAAGATTATTCAGACGCTTAAGCAAAATCTTGTTTAAAATATGAATATGACGCCCCTGGCGACTTATATCCGTACGCATATTACTTATATCATTAAAGAAATCGCTAAAAGCATTCTGTACCATATTGGGCTGACGCTTTGTCTTGTCGGCATTAGGATTAATAATAATTTTTATTCCCTTATTTACAACAGAAATGTCGATATCCTCACCTGCCATAACAGGATCACCGTCATAATGTATATAGCCTTCCTTTTCACGATGTATATGTATATGGCGTGTCCGGAATGTTTTCACCTTTGGATTTCGGTCAAGCGTCTTGTTAAACATGTCGATGCTTATCTGAGGTGCATCGAGCATATCAAAAGGTTCCATGATAATAACATCAAGAAGACCATCGCTCATTGATGCCTGAGGCGCAATATAAGCATTATTGCCATACTGCGAAGCATTAGCACATGACACCAGAAATGCACGATATGAAGACTTGCCGTTTTCATCTTCAATTTCATAGGTTTCCGGCTTATATTTCAAACCCTCTCTCAAAATATTCTCCAGATATGTAACAGGACCACGCTTACCAGACTCGGCAAACTTCATACTGATAAAAGCATCGAAGCCCATGCCACATGTACAGAAAAACGGATTACCATTAATTACGCCATAATCTAAATCATGAACCATATGCTTGTTAATAATCTCAACCGACTTATGGAGATCCATCGGTATCATCAAATGCCGTGCAAGACCATTACCTGAGCCGCATGGTATAATTCCTAATGCTGTATTTGAATTAACAAGAGAACGGGCTACTTCATTCACAGTCCCGTCACCGCCTACGGCAACAACAACATCTACTCCATCATTTTTTGCCTGTTCCGATATTTCTGATGCATGACCACTATACTGGGTTTCGACTATCGAAAAATCATAATAATCCTTATCGAGAGTATTCTCGATAATTTTACCCACACCCGATTTTCTCGTCGTCCCGGATATAGGATTCATAACAAATATGATATTCCTTTTATCTGTCATTGCCTTGCAAAAATAATAATATTTTGGAACAAACCCTTTTTAATACTTATAATATTTTTCCTTTTAAAACACTTTTCTATTTTTTTTCTTATGATTTACACATTTTTTTGTATCTTTGCAGCCTAATCAAAACAATGTAGTAAATCTACACCTATTTATAATATGGGACTATTACAAGAAAGATACAAAAATTACCGTGAACCACAGAAGTTCATGGAAGCTGGTGTTTACCCTTACTTTCGTGAAATAACAGGTAAACAAGGCACAGAAGTTCAAATGGCCGGCCATAAAGTTCTTATGTTCGGTTCTAATGCTTACACCGGATTAACTGGTGACCCACGTGTTGAAGCTGCGGCTAAAGACGCATTAGACAAATATGGAAGTGGCTGTGCAGGTAGCCGTTTCTTGAATGGAACACTGGATTTACATGTCCAACTGGAAAAAGAACTTGCTGAATTTGAGAATAAAGATGACGCTCTATGCTTTTCAACTGGATTCTCTGTAAATGCAGGTGTACTTGCTGTCGTTTGCGGACGTGAAGATTATATAATATGTGATGACCGCGACCATGCCAGTATTGTCGACGGACGCCGTCTTTCATTTGCAACATGCTTAAAATATAAGCACAATGATATGGAAGATTTGGAGAAGCAACTTCAAAAATGTCGTCCAGAATCAATCAAGCTAATTGTTGTTGATGGTGTATTCTCAATGGAAGGCGATTTGGCAAACCTGCCTGAAATTATACGATTAAAGAAAAAATACAATGCTTCTGTAATGGTTGACGAAGCTCACGGACTGGGAGTATTCGGCAAAGAAGGAAGAGGTGTATGCGATTATTTTGGAGTAACCGATGATGTAGACCTAATAATGGGAACATTCTCTAAAAGCCTTGCAAGTATCGGTGGTTTTATTGCTGGAGACAAGGATACAATAAACTATCTTCGTCATACTTGCCGCACGTACATCTTTAGTGCATCAAACACTCCGGCTGCTACAGCTGCCGCAATGGAAGCACTACATATAATCCGCAAAGAGCCCGAACGCATTGAACATCTGTGGGAAGTAACTAAATATGCACTAAAACGTTTCCGTGAAGAAGGTTTTGAAATTGGAGATACGGAAAGTCCGATTATTCCTCTTTACGTTAGAGACGTTGACAAGACTTTCCTTGTTACAAAGTTGGCTTTCGATGCTGGAGTGTTTATTAATCCGGTAATACCACCGGCATGTGCACCTCAAGACACTTTAGTAAGATTCGCATTAATGGCAACACACACCAAAGAACAGGTTGAAAGAGGTGTTCAAGCTCTGAAAAAGATATTTGTTGAACAAAATATTATAAAATAAACGCAATAAAATTTGCGTATTTCAAAAAAAAGTAATACCTTTGCAATCGCAAATTTGAAAGATTTGTTTGCGGGGTGTAGCGCAGTCCGGTAGCGCGCCTGGTTTGGGACCAGGTGGTCGCAGGTTCGAATCCTGTCGCCCCGACAAGCAATAAAAAAACAGTTTCAAAATTTTGAAACTGTTTTTTTATTTTCAAAATCCATCATCATAAAGTCAAGTGGGGGCAGTAGAAATTTAATGGGGGCAGTAGAAATTTAATGGGGATTTTTTATTGCAATTCCATAGAAATTCCGACCTTTGCAATATGGAAACGAATCAATTGGAAGTGTTAGCCCGCCTGGTGCTGCCTTCAGAAATACTGGATTATTTTAGTATAGTAAGTGTTGAAGAATCTTCGAGTGAGATTCATATTCATCTTGATGAATTAATGAATTCAGAATTATCTAATGATATCCATTTTGAGTCAAAGGGTTTTATGAGTCCTGTCAACGTTACAGATTTCCCAATCCGTGACCATAAGGTTATACTGGTAATCCGTCGCCGAAGATGGACAGACCTTCGCACCGGTAAAAGTTTCAGTCTCCCGATTACGCTTGATGTGGCCTGCCAAGGCACCCGTTACTCCAAAGAATTTGGGGCTTTTTTAAAAGAAACGTATGGAGACATCCCAAGTGACCTGCCGTACGCTTGAAACATTTTATCATATAAATGCACATACTTTTGAGAAGCAGTACAAAGAAATATTAAGTGGTTACCGTGAGTGGGATGAACCGGATCATGCCGACAAATGGCTGCTGTTTCCTGAGAACATAGGTCCCCACCTCGCAATAGACGAATCCTCCCTGTCTAATGACGAACTGTATACGTTTGTCACCAACCGTGACCGTCATGCACTTGAAGGAAGCCTTGTGGCGGTCGTTGCCGGAACAAAATCTGAGGCTATAATACAGGCTTTAAAACAGATTGATAAAGCGGAACGTATGAAGGTGGAGGAGGTCACTCTTGATCTTTCAGATTCGATGCGCAAAATAGTTTCTGTAGCCTTTCCTAATGCCAAACGGGTAATAGACCGCTTTCACATACAGAAACTGGCCGGTGATGCTGTACAGGAAATTCGCGTGGCACATCGCTGGGATGCACTGCAACAGAGCAACGAGGAAATGGAAGAATGCAAGCTGTCGGGTAAGACCTATGTGCCATTTCGTTTCCCAAACGGAGACACACGCCCCGAACTGCTTATCAGAAGTCGTTGCCTGCTGTTTAAATCAGCAGACAAATGGACAGAAAGACAAAAAGAAAGGGCACGAATCCTATTTGACGAATACCCGGATATTAAAGTTGCTTACGGACTGTCGCACTCACTAAGAATGATATTTTCCAAAAACACAATCAAAGATGCCGCAAGGCTCAGTATGGCAAAATGGTATGATAAAGTGGAACGTGCAGGCATGAAGCAGTTTAATGTGATTGCTGCAACCTTTTATGAACATTATGATGAAATATTGAACTTTTATAACAATCGTTCCACGAATGCAGCTGCTGAGTCATTCAATGCTAAAATCAAACTTTTCAGAGCTAATCTTCATGGAGTGACAGATAAAAAGTTTTTTCTCTTTAGAATCGCAAAACTCTACGGATATCCCCATTAAATGGCTCACCCGATAAACATTAGGATGAAATTTTTATGTATTGTATAAAAGTTATATCTTTGCCCCATGAAACACCAAGGACTATTAGCATTGGCAAATTAATCCTGAGTAGTGTTCCAAAAAGTGTGTCTGGAAAGAATCCCCTCAAGTCTGTAAATTTCAAATGACATCGCAAATTTAATGTATTATTTTTAATTGTTTTGTAAAATCGGGAAGATTTCATAATAAAAAAATGTACAATCACAGGGAATCATGTCCTGCAGAGGAGTCATCCGAGTATGTATAGACAGCATTCCAGACGGTAATTGAATACGGCAACCGTCCTGTCCATGTTGCTTCATCATGCATTTCATGCCTGCAGTTTCGCTGAAAGAGGTTTATACTTATTCAGGAAACAGTGATTTATCCATGGTTATGTTCGGCAATGCCCGGTCAAAGGCCTTATTCTCCATCGCCACATTTCCCATCAGGACCAATACCGACTCTTCATTGGGCATGGCCGTCCTCATGCGTGTAACCCTGCGGAAGTCCCTGTTCAGCCGTTCAATCCAGTTTGTGGTATAAATCATAGACTGAATTTCAGGAGCATAGTTCAGATATGTCATATATGCCTTGTAGTCCGCATTATTACGGAGCATCTTTATTGCCCTGTAGTCCTTACCCCACCTGTCACACATATCCTGCCATCCTGCCCATGCCTTCTCCACGGTGTAATCCCTTTGCCCGGTACGGAAGATGTCTTTCAGGTCGGCAGCAAGGGCGGCCTTGTCTCCATGGCGCACTTTGGCCAACAGACCGCGCTTCAGGTGTGTGACGCACCGCTGGAGCGGTGTCGCGGGAAACTTCTCACCTATGACAGTGTCAAGCCCCCTTATCCCGTCCGCCACCATAAGTCCGACTCTTTCCATACCACGGTCCTTAAGCCTGTCGAATATTTCACCCCAGCCGGTAGCACTCTCCACCGGCATGTTGAATATACCGAGCACCTCACGTCTTCCTTCCTCCGTCACTGCCATAACCACGTAAAAGGCCTCACATGATACGGAGCGTTTACGGTGGATCTTGATGTGGATGCAGTCCACAAACACTACCGGATAATAGGCCTCCAGACTTCTTTCGAGCCATTCTTTGACCTGGGTACGGACACATTCAACCATACGGCTGATGCTGGATTTTGAATAGTGCTGACCGTAAAACCGGGAAAACACGTCACTTACCTGTTCCTGTGTAAGGCCTTTTGTATAAAGCACTCCTGCCAGGCGGTCGTATTCATCCTCCTGATTGCGCAATATGGCAAGTATGCGTGGATGGAAGTTGCCGTAGCGGTCACGGGGAATACGGAATTCCAGCTTACGGCCATGGCCGTAAGTGGAGCCGGGACGGTAGCCGTTTCCCTTGTTTCCGGGATTTGCGGTTAAAAACTCGCTGCGTTCGGCAACCAGCATACTCTCTATCATGAACTCAAAAAGATCCTGAAGACCGTTTTCTTTGGCTGCATGCTTGCACATTTGCTCCAAAAGTTGTAACTTTGTCAAATTCATTTTGTTTGTACTTTAAGTTTTATCACCTAAAATTACAAACTTGTTCGGACCGGTCAAAATTTTGGCTGGTTCTTTTTTAGAATTTCTTCCAGACACACTTTTTGGAACACTACCCAAAAGTTTAACCGGACTGCAATAATAAAATATAAAAAGTATACTCATTTATTATAATAAAAAAGAGACTAACACACAAACGTGTAGTCTCTTTTATTATAAATGATAACCAAAGGAAATGTTAAGAGTTAACAGAACCTCCGACAATATCAAGCAATTCATTTGTAATCGCCTGCTGACGACTCTTATTATATTGAAGATTCAAATCACGCAAAAGCTCATCTGCATTATCTGTTGCTGTCTGCATTGCAACCATACGCGCAGCATGCTCACTTGCATTACTATCAAGTAAAGCTGTATAAATCATCAAATGAGATAACTTCGGAATCAAAGTAAATAAAACTGACTCCATGTCTGGTTCAACAATAAAGTTATCATTAAGCGGCTTAACAGCCTCTTTCGCATTAGATGACGACTTACCCTTTTTACGTAAATACTCCTGAGCTTCTAATGTAGCAATATTAGATGTCAAATCACGTTCATCGTCAAAATCCAATTCGTCCTGTATATTAATCGGTAAAAAAGTTTTTTGAGTCAAAATCTGTGAACCGGCACTCTTAAAATGATGATAAATCATTTCAATACGGTCAAATTCACCATCTAAAAACTTATGAGAGAGTAAATCAGCAAGTTCAATACATTTATGCAAATCTGGCTTATCTGCTATTTCTGAAAAATCTCCGCCACAATTCAAGCCGAGTTTCGTCACTTTTTCAGCAACTTTTCGTCCAATAGGATAAATTACAATATTATCCAAACCTATCAGATGCTGATATTTATCTACAGCTTGTTGCATTGCTTTAATTATATTAGCATTATAACCACCACACAAACTGCTGTTAGATGAATATACGACAAAAGCAACTTTTTTTATTGGGCGTTCTGTGTTATATACACTAGTTGCATCAACTTCAGATGCCAAAAATGCTTTAAGAATGTGCTCAAGCATTGACTCGTAGGGAAGCATGTTCCCTATCATAATTTGAGCATGATGCAGTTTTGACGACGCAACCATCTTCATAGCACTCGTTATTTTACGAGTACTATTTACAGATGATATACGGTTTTTAATTTCTTTAAGTGACGGCATAAATCAACTACTTTTTATATTGCCCAGCAATATCAGCCATTACAGACTCTATAGTTTGGGTTAACTGATCATCAATTTTACCTTTTGATAAAGCATCTATGACATCCTCATGAGCAGAACGCATCTTATCCAAGAATGCATCCTGACACTCACGTACCTTTTCTACTGGAACATCATGCATAAGACCGTGTGTTCCACAATAAAGTATAGCAACCTGCTCACCGACAGGCATAGGACTATACTGTGGCTGTATCAAAAGTTGATTGTTCTTACGACCTCTGTCAAGTGTCATTGCTGTTACAGCATCCATATCACTTGAAAACTTAGAGAAAGATTCCAACTCTCTGTATTGAGCCTGGTCTATCTTAAGCGTTCCTGCAACTTTCTTCATACTCTTTATCTGAGCAGAACCACCTACACGGCTAACAGAAATACCAACATTTATAGCAGGTCTGAATCCCTGATTGAACAAATCTGTTTCAAGATAAATCTGTCCATCCGTAATTGATATAACGTTTGTAGGAATATAAGCAGAAACGTCGCCCGCCTGAGTCTCAATTATTGGTAACGCTGTCAACGAACCACCACCTCTAACATGACCTTTCATACATTCAGGTAAATCGTTCATATTTTCAGCAACTTCCTGCTGATCATTGATTCTTGCTGCACGCTCCAACAAACGGCTATGCAAATAGAAAACATCACCAGGATAAGCTTCACGTCCTGATGGACGACGCAAAATAAGTGAAACCTCACGATAAGCAACAGCCTGTTTTGACAAATCGTCATAAACGACCAATGCCGAATATCCGCGATCTCTAAAATATTCACCTATAGCAGCACCTGCAAAAGGTGCATAATACTGCATTGCTGCCGGGTCAGCCGCTGTTGCGGCAACAACTATAGTATATGGCATAGCTCCGTGTTCCTTTAATGTTGACACTAAAGCCGCTACAGTAGAAGCCTTTTGACCTATAGCAACATATATACAATAAACAGGTTTACCAGCTTCATAAAAGCTCTTTTGATTAATAATTGTATCAACGGCTATTGCAGTTTTACCAGTCTGGCGGTCACCAATAATAAGCTCACGCTGTCCTCTACCAATAGGAATCATAGAATCCACGGCTTTTAATCCTGTCTGTAAAGGCTCTTTGACAGGTTGACGGTAAATAACACCTGGAGCCTTTCTATCCAAAGGCATTTCAAATGAATTCGTCAAGTCAATATCACCCTTACCATCAATAGCCTGACCTAAAGGATTTATGACACGTCCCAACATATTGTCATTAACCCTTATACTGGCAATTCGCTTTGTACGCTTAACTAACATACCCTCTTTTATCTCTGAAGTAGGGCCTAGAAGCACGCAACCGACATTGTCCTCCTCAAGGTTCATGACAATAGCCATAGTTCCATTTTCAAATTCAAGAAGTTCATTTGCCTCAGCATTGCGAAGACCATAGATACGAGCTACGCCATCACTAACTTGAAGCACTGAGCCAACTTCATCAAACTTTGCGCTATCGTTAATCCCTTTAAGCTGTTCCAAAAGAACTTGAGATACTTCGCTTGGTTTAATTTTATCTGACATATTACAATTTATTTTATTACTTAAGCTGTGACAAAATAGAATTTAATTGGGACTTTACACTAACATCCATCCTATATGTATCATACTCAATTATGAAACCACCTAAAATTTCAGGCTTAATTTCAGTCTCAAATTCTACAATTCCATTTGTCTTACTTTCCACCAACCGCTTAAGCCGTTGCTCCGTAGTTGGAGAAACGGCAGTAGCAGTTAAAAGTTTAGCACGGATTAAATTCTTGTTTTTCCTATATAATGTAATATATGAATTTGCAATGAACTGCATCATGTTCTCACGTTCCTCTTTTAAGACCAAATCAATAAAGACCTGTGTCAATTTACAAGGATCTCCGCCCAAAGCTATATAAAACAGCTCCTTCTTGTGCTTTTTTGAGAACATGGGATTATCTATCGTAAACCTAAAATCAGGGACTTTTATATAACTCTCGGATAAAGTTTGCATTTCCTTATAAACCGTCTCCTCAAGTTTTGCCTCTATGCCAGCTTTAAGCAATGCACGGGCATATCTTACCGATATTAATCCTAAATCCATATTAACTATTTTTTATTAGACAAAGAAATTTCATCCAGCATACGATCAATCAAATCCATCTGTGTTTTCTCATTACCAAGTTTCTCACGTAAAATTTTCTCGGCAATTTCAACACTAAGCGTTGCAACTTGTTTGCGTATATCGCTAACGGCAGCTTGTTTTTGATTCTCAATTTCAACCTTAGCTTCTTTAAGCAATCGGTTTCCTTCTTCATGAGCTTTGTCTTGTGCCTTTTCAACGATAGCATCACGTGTTACAGCAGCCTCTTTCAATATCTGAGCCTGACGTTCACGAGCTTCTTGCAAAAGTGCATCGCTTTCAACTTTGATATTAGCCAATTTTTCGTTTGCCTCATGTGCTTTTTGCAGACTGTTATCAATATAATCTTTTCGATCATTGACCATCTTGACTATCACTTTAAAGCCATATTTGCCTACAATGCCAAGAACAATCAAAAACACAATCGTCATCCAAAATAACAAGCCAAAATCAGGTGTTATTAATGACATAAGCTGTTAAGATTTCTATCTTCTGTAATCTAAATTTTACACGAAAAGTGCTAACAATGCAATAATAACTGCGAAGAAAGCCACACCCTCAACAAGAGCTGCAGCAATAATCATAGAAGAACGTAAATCTCCTATTTTTTCAGGCTGTCTAGCCATTGCATCCATTGCCTGGCCACCAATTTTTCCAATACCAATACCTGCACCAATTGCAGCTATACCACCACCAATTGCGGCACCTAACTTTGCTACAGCATCTGCTGCTAATAATAATGAAATCATAATCGTAATTTTTTAAAGTTATTTATTTCTATTATAATCTAAATAATTCTTTATTCAGCTGTGTGCTCCTTAACATGTGACAAAGAGATAAATACGGCACTCAACATTGTGAACACCAATGCCTGAATGAAGCATACCAACAATTCTAGTAACATCATAAAGACACTCATAAGCACACTAACCACCGTCATTGAAGTTCCTGCTACAGCATTTATTCCAAACATTATAAAAATTATACATGATAAAGATAATGCTATAGCATGACCCGCCATCATATTTGCAAATAATCGAATCATAAGAGCCAAAGGCTTAGTAAAAATACTAAAGAACTCAATGAACGGCATAAGGGGAATTGGAACCTTCAACCACATTGGCACATCTGGCCAAAAAATTTCTTTCCAATAAGCCTTCGTTCCTGTAAAGTTTGTTATCAGGAATGTACATAAAGCCAAAAAGAATGTAATTGTAATATTACCTGTCAAATTTCCACCACCAGGAGGGAATGGAACGACACCCATTATGTTAGCCAGAAAGATAAAGAAGAAACATGTCAACAAATATGGAGCATATTTATCAGTTTCTTTACCCAATGTAGCTTTAATGACATCATCATAAATATACATAATGAACATAGTCATCAATCCTGTAAACCCCTTTGGAGCAGGATCCTCCGGCTTATGGTTTCTACACCACCTTGCAGGAATCAATATACAAAGAAGAAGTAATATCGCATCAATAAACAATACAACAACCGTTTTAGTTATAGATATATCAAACGGCCGAACCTCCTTTCCATTTATGTTTTCACATACTTTATTTTCGTTGTCTTTGCTACCAGAGATATATAGCCCAAATGGCCCTGGGCGATTCCCGGCAGCATCCTTCTCCTCTGAAAACTCAGAACTGCTAAACATATGCCATCCTGTAGAACTCTTCACAATAACAGGAAGGCTTATAACAATAGGATGACCATTTATATCTGTAATATGCCATTCATATGCATCCTTAATATGTCCCCACAAAACACTCTGAAGATCAATGCCCTTTTTATCATCAGTATGTTCTGCAGCACATATCGGAGCGATAGTGAATATCAGCATAAACAAGCAAAGTATTTGTCTGATATGTCTCATCTGTCAATCTTTAAGAGTATAATACTTTTCAACACGAGCAAAGAAAATGCTGTCAAATACAAGCATTACAATATAAAATGCCATAAACAGCAATGCAAAATCACGTATAGAACTTTTATCATGACATATTATACAATAGACTGTAACAACTAATGCCGCAGAAATAAGACGCAATGCTGAAGCAGCCAAATAAAATCGTGTCATAATATTTGGAGATGATTTAGCTATTTTTCTCCAAAGGCTCACATACGCAGAATTAACAAGAACAGTGTATAATGCGCTAATAGCCAATGAATTGATTAAAGAGTAATTCAATATGTTTATACTTATCGCAGCACTACACAACAAAGTAAGTGCCGCAATAAGCCATAAACTATATTTAAAATACCTTTTACTCGTTATGTCTATTTTTTTATTTAACTCCATAACTTAAGCAATCTCAACACAAAGGCTGACAACATTTTTTTGAACTTCAACAAAACCACCTGTAATTTGAATCTGATTACGTTCACCGTTAGCGGTATATTCAACAATCCCGCTTTGAAGCGAAGATATTATTGGCGCATGGTCCTTTAATATTTCAAAAGCACCTTTTGTTCCAGGAACCAATACGCTATCAACCGTTCCATCAAATTCGACCTTTTCAGGTGATACAATTTTCAGTTTTAAACTCATGCTCGTCAGATTTGTTAGTTACCTTTAGCAATATCAAGAAGTTTCTTTCCCTTTGCAATGGCATCATCTATCGTGCCGACATTCAAGAATGCCTGTTCTGGCAAATCATCAACCTCACCATCCAAAATAGCATTAAAACCTTTTATAGTTTCTTCTATTGGAACCATGACACCTGGCAAACCGGTAAATTGCTCTGCAACAGTAAATGGCTGTGACAAGAAACGCTGTACACGACGCGCTCTGTTAACCGTCAATTTATCCTCATCAGAAAGCTCATCCATACCTAGAATAGCAATAATATCCTGCAATTCCTTATAATGCTGTAATATTTCCTTTACTCTCTGAGCACATTCATAATGTTCTTTACCGACAATTAAAGGATCCAAAATTCGAGATGTACTACCTAATGGATCTACAGCAGGATAGATACCAAGTTCTGCTATCTTTCGGCTAAGTTCCGTTGTAGCATCAAGATGAGTAAACGTTGTAGCAGGAGCTGGGTCAGTCAAGTCGTCAGCAGGCACATAAACAGCCTGTACAGAAGTAATACTACCATTTTTTGTTGAGGTAATTCGTTCCTGCATAGCACCCATTTCGCTTGCCAATGTTGGCTGATAGCCGACAGCTGAAGGCATACGGCCAAGAAGGGCTGAAACTTCAGAACCTGCCTGAGTAAATCTAAAGATATTATCTATGAAGAACATAATATCTGCAGCTTCTCCATTTTTACCTCCATGGTCACGGAACTCCTCTGCTACTGTTAAGCCAGACAAGGCCACTGAAGCACGTGCACCAGGTGGTTCATTCATCTGACCATACACCAAAGTAGCTTGTGATTTTTTCAATTCCTCAGGATCTACTAAAGACAAGTCCCATTTGCCTTCTTCCATTGCCTTTTTAAATTTATCGCCATATCTAATCACTCCTGATTCAAGCATATCACGAATAAGGTCGTTACCTTCACGTGTACGCTCACCGACACCGGCAAATACAGAATATCCATTATGGCCTTTAGCAATATTATTGATAAGTTCCATAATAAGCACTGTTTTACCAACACCAGCACCACCGAACAAACCAATTTTACCGCCCTTCATATAAGGCTCAAGCAAATCGATAACTTTTATACCCGTAGCGAGCATCTCTTTATGGGTAGACAACTCATCAAAAGACGGAGCCTCGCGATGTATGGGATATGCACCTGTCATATCCAAAGCTTTCATACCATCAATTGGCTGCCCGATTACATTCATCATTCTACCTTTAATCTGTTCACCAGCAGGCATAAGAATTGGATGGCCCGTTGAAACGACTTCCATACCTCTTCTCAAGCCATCAGTATTGTCCATAGCAACACATCTGACTGTATCCTCGCCAATATGTTGTTGGACCTCAATAACAAGTTCACGTCCATCTTCACGCAAAATTGTCAGTGCATCATGAATTTTAGGCAACACCTTTTCAGGATCCTGACCACTCGTATCAAAGAATACATCAATTACAGGGCCTACGATCTGAGAAATATGTCCTTTAATTTGTACCATATAGATTTATTTTATATTTTTACTTTTCATGTATTTTCTAAACGCAAAATTAATCAATTGTTTTATAACTTACAAAGAAAAGAACCAAAACTTTTTTGTAATAAGTTTAATTGACATAGTAAGAAGACATTTTAAACAACTTTAGACATACATTCAAAACTCCTATATGCTCAATTCATCCAAAACAGTTATCAGTTTTTTATCGAATGGTTTGTCTGATCTTATAGCTTCACTCAATGGGACATACACTACCTCATTATTACGGACTCCGACCATAACATTACGTTGTCCCTGAAGGATTGCATCAACAGCACCAACACCTGTTCGGCTTGCCAATATACGATCATGTGCAGACGGACGGCCACCCCTCTGAAGATGTCCCAAGATTGACACTCTAACATCATAATCAGGGAACTCGTTACGCACACGATTTGCATAGTACAAAGCACCGCATTTAGGACTTTCTGATACAATGACAATACAACTCTTCTTACTTTTTCGTATACCCCGTTCCATAAAACGAGCCAATTGGTCTACATCAGTTGAGTCCTCTGGAATTATTGCAGCCTCAGCACCTGAAGCTATAGCACTATTTTGTGCAAGGAACCCAGCGTCACGTCCCATCACTTCAACAAAAAAGATTCTTTCATGACTCTGCGCAGTATCTCTTATACGATCTACACATTCAACAATCGTATTCAATGTTGTATCATAACCTATCGTTGAATCTGTTCCATACAAATCATTATCAATAGTGCCAGGCAAACCTATACAACATACATCATATTCCTGTGCGAAAACCATTGCTCCGGAAAGAGAACCATTTCCGCCAATTATAACCAATGCATCGATTTCATTTTTAACTAAATTATCGTAAGCTTTCTTACGTCCTTCTGGAGTTCTAAATTCATCACAACGAGCGGTTTTCAAAATAGTACCACCTGACATTATTATACCACTGACATTTTCTGTTGTAAAATCAACAATCTCGTTATGAATAAGTCCATCATAGCCACGATATATACCCTTAATCTTAAAACCTTTACATATACCTGCACGCGTTACGGCACGAATTGCCGCATTCATTCCGGGGGCATCCCCTCCAGAAGTCAACACACCTATTGTTTTTATTTTAGCCATATCTATGTTATTTTATAAATTAATTCAAAAGCCACATTAATAATAAGCCCAACAGCCAACTAGCCATTGCAACGACACCTACTTTTTTCAAATACCATCCTACATGAATGTGTTCCATCTTCATCAAAGCCAATCCACTAACAGAACCAACAAGAAGTATATTACCACCCATTGCTGACGAATAGGCAATTATCTTCCAAAATATACCATTTTGAACAAAAAATGACATATAATGAGGATCAGAAAATGCATGTACATGAGCAGCATCAATTACAGGGTAAAGAGATACTGCACTCATGCACGTGGCAAAAGTATCTAAAAAACAGCTAATACATCCTGTAATAATGCCAATAAGCCATACATTATGAACTGTAGAATCTATAAATTGTGTCAAATATGATATTATTCCAGTCTCAGATATAGCACCTACAGCAAGCATTATACCCATAACAAAAAGCATAAGCTGAATTACGCCATATTGAAGAACACGAGGAACTGTACGTTGAATCATCTGATCTGCATTCATAAGTTTATGATTGAATATTTCATTAACGATCCATAACACAGACAACACGCACAATGCTCCTAAAAACGGACTTAACTTAGTTATATTATGAAAAGTAGGAATAAACCAAAGTCCTCCAATACCAACGATTAGCATTAATATACGTTGCCAATAGTTTAAATTTGTATCGTCTCCCCTATATGGCATAGAAACGCTTTGTAAATCTGTATGTTCAGGTAAATTTCTGCCAAGCCAATAAATAGGAATACAACATGCGACCAAACAAGGAACAGCCAATGACGCAGAAAAGTTTGTAGCTGTAACAATGCCATTATTCCACAAGACCAAACCATTAGGATCACCAATAACAGTCAAAGCCCCACCACAATTTGCAGCAATTACAATGGCACTTCCATATATCATACGCTGCCGTCTATTAGGAAGCAACTTGTGCATAATGACAAGCATCATTGTTGTTGTTGTAAGATTATCAAGATTTGCAGAAATGACGAATGTTATTATCGTCATCATCCATAAAAGTTTACGGCTATTACGCGTTTTCAATATTTCAGACAAGAAGTCAAAGCAACCATTATTATTTAATATCTCAACAATTGTCATCGTTGCAAAAAGAAAAAGGACTACCTCTGCCCCCTTCCCTACATATTTTAAGAATATGTTTTGTGCAATATACTGTTTCACAGCTATACTAGACGGTGCTGTGCCTGACAAGAACTCCAAATAACCTTGTTGATGTTGACTCATTACGAAGTCTGTTCCATAACATATATACAGCACCCATCCCAATGTGCCAACAAACATCGCAATAGCAGCACGGTTTACGTTTGTAACATACCCCGTAGCAATAAGCACGTAACCTATCAATAATATTGAGACTAATACAAATGCCATATGAACCATATTATTCAGCTACAAATTTACAAATTTATATTAAAAGTCAAAAATATGACAATAAAAAATGTCTTTGTTTAACTTGATTTTAACCTAAAATATTAGCAAAAAAATCATTGATAAAAATACGATCCATCACTTTACACTCCAAACATCAAAAATCCCGACATCAGCAATAATGGATAATTACTGATGCCGGGATTAACCTATAAGGGCACACAAAATCTAAGTGCAATCACTTTTATTTGTCACAAGGAACAGCATAACGTTCACCTGCGTTTTTAACTATCTCACGTGCTACATTATCCGGGAATCCTGGACGTTCCACTGTTGCTCCCAATCCCGTGCTTGTCCTGACAAAAGCACCATTTTTATCAGGCTTAATAGCCATATCATTATATTTAATGATAAGATACACAGCTAACTGTCTCCATCTGGCTATCATTTGCTGCGCCTTATCTATACTATAGTTTGTCAAGAAATCCACAGCTTTAGACGGATTTTCTTCATACAGACTCATTGCCTTCTTTTCAACTTCGGCCTGCATCGAGAAATAGCTATTTTCCAATGAATCACGTACAGTTTTCAATGAACCGAACATCAATGAATAACGGGGATAAACCATATTACTAACCCAATTACAAACCCAAAAAGCATTTTTATCACTAAAAGTCACAGCATCTGCACCAAGAGTATTATAGCATTCAGGCTGTACTGTATTACCACAATAGACTGGAGTATAAGCAACCATATTTCCATCGTCATTTCCAAACCACAGCACACCGCCAATTTGCCTTGGGAGCCAAGAACGGAGCTGAGCTACATACGAAAATGCAGTTTGCTGTGTTGATGTCGGACGCTCATTAAAATAATCCTTACCATCAACCTTATATGTTAATGGAGTCGGACGATAAGGCATATCCCAGACTCCTTGTCCAGGATCATTGTTCAATGCAAATGGTGTTCCCTCATAATGGTCTCGCATACAAGCCTGAACGTCTTGTACGCTTACCTTTCTATTTGGCTTAATCCACAATGGCATCGGCTCCGCATTTTTAACTTTACCTTCCGCATACGGCAAATAACGGTTCATATCTGACGAAAAATGATTAAAAAAGCTCCAAACTCGCGCCTCACAAAAGCGACGCCCAGAAAAGTCAGGATATGCATAAGTTTCACAAAAGCTAAAATCTTCATTCTTACCACTAAACCATCCCATCTCTCTTGCAAAACTTATACAATCTTTAGAATACATGACATTCTTTTTATCCTTTTGATTAAATGTACGTATACGGCTTTGATTTGCGTGGGCACATATTGCATCATCGGGAATCCTCACTGCAACCCATACAGCACCTTTACGTCCTGGCCCCTTACCTATCATCTCCATTATCCAAGCTTCTTCTTGATCACATATAGTAAATGTCTCACCCTCCGAGCAATACCCATATTTGTCTGTAAGAGTCGTCATTACCTTTATTGCCTCACGAGCTGTTTTAGAACGCTGCAAAGCAATATATATTAAAGATCCGTAATCTAGAATACCTGTAGTATCAACAAGTTCTGGTCTTCCACCAAAAGTTGTCTCACCGATAGATACCTGGTATTCATTAATGTTACCAATAACATTATATGTTTCTTCCGCCTCTGGTATCTGTCCATGATAAACATTTGTATCCCAATCATATATTTTACGCATTGTTCCTTTAGCATGTTTGCCAGCCGGATAATGACACAAGCCTATAAATAATCCATAATCGTCTGCGTTATAAGAACATATTACAGACCCGTCAGCACTTGCCTTTTTCCCAACTATAAAATTTGTACATGCCCACGAAGCTACATATCCCGCAAGCAAAGAAATTACCATAACAATTCTTTTCATAATTATTTAGTATTTGATTAATAAACAAAATGCGCATTAACAATTTTTCTGTTATCCAGATTATCAGCAGCAATTAATTTGACATCATGCTCTTTTCCTGTTTTTACTACAGGAGATTCACCTAATTTACAAATATAGATATTAGCCTTTTCTTGATATTCAAAAAGTACGAAATTATTATCTATAAACCCTTTTATGTACTTCAAACCGCTCTCTGAGTCAGATGCGAACACTCTAATTACTTTACCCGAAGTATTAGCAAGTATCAATTTCGGAGGGGTATCATCATAAGCTATTTCATATTTTGCACCCAATTCACGAATACGAGCAGTAACCCAACCATTTTTATATTCTCCCCCCATGTATCTATCTATACCAAAATGACTTACGACATACAATTTATTATAATCCTTAACAGGTCTATTAAGTTTCAAACTTAATTTTGCCCAACTAAAAATCGGATAAGACTTATTATAAAAACTCCATTCATCAGATAAAGATGCTGGTTGGAATTTTACATTAGGATGCAATTCCACGTTATCAGGCAATACGCATTTTGGAATAAACAGACTTACTCCTGGGCGTTGCAAGCAATTAGCCCTATCATATCTCATAAAATCAATAAAGTCAGGCATTTTCTTTTCAGGTATATTTTGTTTCACGCCACGCACGACAAAAGAATAATTACGTGAGTTGCCAAATACATCAGTGATAGTATAAACTATTTTATAATCACGCTCTTGATCAAACAAAACGACACCACAATTATCAGAGGCATGAAATATAGGTAATTTATTCCCTGGCTCAACAAATGATTTCATATACCATATATTAGTCCGACAATAATGATCATAATCCCCCCAAGAGTTCACCATTCTGTTATCACGCTCAGGAATACTATCTACATCACTCTCAAAAACAATCTGACCATCAACAGTCAACCGAGTATGTCGTATACCAAGAATACCATAACTACCTTCCATGTAATCATTGGCCCATATACCAAACCCAACCTTTCCCCATGCTGTAAATTCACGTGAAAGCGATGTTAATGTAAATCCATACGACTGTTTGCCGGCAGAACCACAAAACACACCCTCACCATTAAAAGGATAAGCCATAAACGAGTGAGCAATAGGCTTTGTTGTGTCAATTACAAAATCCTTTAAATATTGAAGCGGGTCAAGATAACTCCATGTTCGCGTGTCATGAAATTCCAAATGCAAATGAGGAGCCCTGCTCGCCCCGGTATTTCCACTCACTGCAATCAACTGCCCCCTTGCAACATGAAAATCTGTCGGACGAAGCCTGACATCAGCAAAACACGTCTGATTCTGATATTGCCACTTATGTACTATAGAAGCTAATTGCGGCACAAACTTCTTCAAATGGCAATAAACACTCGTTATTCCACCAGGATGACTAACATATACAGCATTTCCATAACCGCCAAGCCCTACTGTAATTCTGCTGACATATCCATCAGCAACAGAAAATACAGGCTTGCCTTCAACTTGACCAGTTCTGACATCAATACCTCCATGAAAATGATTTGGACGAGGTTCGCCAAAATTGCCAGCAAGCGAAACAGGATAATTCACAGGTGAGCCGAATGTAATAACTGCAGCAAGAAATAATGACGAAAATATACTAAACATTTTCTAATGAGATAATAAAAACGATTGACTAAAATATATTTACATACTGACGAAAACATTCTTCAATTGAAATACAATAAAAGTAAGTAAATCGACAGTATGTAAATATAATATTATTTAAAGTTCTCAACACGCCTTAAAGCTCATGTCAAGACATTTAACAGAATGTGTAAGTGCCCCAACGGAAACAAAATCAACACCACACTCTGCATAACTTCTAATGGTATCAAAAGTAATACCTCCACTAGATTCGGTTTCATATTTTCCGGCAATCATTTCAACAGCCTTTCTTGTATCATCCACGGAGAAATTATCCAACATAATTCTGTCAACACCTCCACAATCTAAGACTTGCTCAAGTTCATCAAAATTGCGAACTTCAATTTCAATCTTTAAATCAAGGGACTTTTCCTTCAAATAAGCGTGACATCTGTCAATAGCATTTTTAATGCCACCAGCAAAATCAATATGATTATCCTTAAGAAGAATCATATCAAACAGTCCTATACGATGATTTACTCCACCACCAATCTTTACAGCCTGTTTTTCAAGCATTCTCATACCCGGAGTTGTTTTTCTTGTGTCAAGGACATGAGTTTTAGTACCCTTCAACAATTCAACATATTTATTTGTCGTCGTAGCAATTCCACTCATTCTTTGCATAATATTCAACATCAGGCGCTCAGTCTGCAACAAAGAACGCACCTTGCCAGATACAATCATTGCTATATCACCTTTTTTCACCCGAGAACCATCATTAATAAGTACTTCAACTTTTAACGTTGAATCAAATCTTGCAAAAACTCTTTTTGCGACCTCTACACCCGCAAGTATTCCATCTTCCTTTATCAACAGATGCGACTTACCTGTAGCACTTTCTGGAATACAACACAACGTTGTATGATCACCATCACCGATATCTTCGGCAAAAGACAAATCAATAAGTCTGTCTTCTAATTCGTCAACTGAATACATATTTAACCTTATTATTCAAAATATCTATAGATAAATTCCTACTCCAATACGTAAACCAATTTTTGAAAAATCTGAATGATTTTTAAAAGATTGATCATAATACACAGCCGGCTCAATTGTCACTGTGCTATTTAAGAAAAAAGCATAACCAACCTCTATTCCTGGCATCAAATCATTATAACTATGATTTGCATGTATCAATTTTGCGTTAACTCCAAGATACAATCCATTCTGAACTATATAATATCGTCCACCTATACCGATAGAATATGAATTTGCGACATCATCATTTCCACTATGATGTATTCCGGCCTGGGCTGTAATCATCCAATCATCAGCAAGCAGATATCCAGCTTTTACATCCAGACCTAAGTTAAATTTATCCGAACCACTATAATTCAGATCTAGACCGGACAGAGATGCGCCAACATAATATTTACCTTGTTCGAACTGGGCATAGCCTGAAAGTGTTAAAGCCATAAAAGCCAATAACATTACTATTTTTCTCATATTTATATTGTTTATCGTATATAATAAATTCAAACGTCAATATCGGACACACATGCTGTAATTAAAGCAAAAATGCAGTTATACTTTAGCAATGTCTTTACGATTTATATTTTATTCAATCTTATGCAAAAGTACATATTTAATTTGAAAAACACAAAAAAATAATATAACTTTGCATTATAATAGATTTACACGTTATCAAATGAAAATTTTTAATAAGCATCAACTTACCATACTTGCAATAACACTACTATCTTTTTTACTTGTATTCCCATACAAATGTCATGCACAAAGCTATGTATTTAAAGAACATCCCAAATATGAAGTTAGAGCTGTTTGGCTTACAACAATCGGAGGTCTCGATTGGCCACATGTATATGCACAAACGCAAACTTCAATATCAAAGCAAAAAAAAGAATTAATACAAATTCTTGACAAACTAAAAAAAGCAAACATTAACACGGTATTACTTCAAACTAGAATAAGAGGCACTGTAATTTATCCTTCTGAAATAGAGCCATGGGATGGTTGCTGTTCGGGATTTCCCGGTAAATCACCAGGATACGACCCTTTAGAGTTTGCTATAAACGAATGCCACAAAAGAGGAATGGAGCTACATGCATGGATTGTAACAATACCAATTGGAAAATGGGATGGCCTCGGGTGCAGAACAATTCGAAAGAAATACCCCAAGATGGTAACAAAAAGTGGAACCGATGGATTTATTAATCCATCAAGTCCACAAGCGGCACAATATATATCTAGCATATGTAAAGAAATCACTAAGAACTACGATATTGACGGCATACATCTCGATTATATAAGATATCCTGAAAAATGGAAATTATCATCAAAATTATCTGAAGCCAGAAAAAATATCACAGCAATTGTCACAAGAATAAGCAAAAGCGTTAAAAGTATAAAGCCTTGGATTAAAATCAGTTGCGCTCCAATAGGGAAATTCGATGATTTGGCCAGATATTCAAGCCATGGCTGGAATGCATATAACAAAGGATGCCAAGATGCACAAGACTGGCTCCAAAAAGGATTAATGGATCAGCTTTACCCTATGATGTATTTTCGTGGAAATCAATTTTTCCCATTTGCTATAGACTGGAAAGAAAACAGCCACGGAAAGACAATAGTTCCTGGATTAGGAGCATATTTTCTGTCCCCTTCTGAAGGAAACTGGCCAATAGAAGAAATCAAAAGGCAAATGTATGTATCGAGAGCCAATGGATTGGGTTACGCTTTTTTTAGAAACAAATTTTTTAATGACAATATAAAAGGATTATATTCTTTCGCTGAGAATGAATTTAATCTATATCCATCACTCACCCCACCGATGAAATGGATTAAAGATACGAAGCCACAATCACCACAAGGCATAAAAACTATAATTAATGGTAATGATGAAATAATTACCTGGAATAAAGTTAAAGGTGATTATGAAGGAGGACTCATGTATAATGTATATGCGGGAAAACAATACCCTGTGGACATTAACGATGCCAGGAACCTTTTGGCAACAAGAATCATCGATAACCATATAACTATCAAGGATCACTCAAGAAGCAAATTTTATTACGCAATAACAAGTATTGACAGATACGGCAACGAAAGTTTACCAACTCAGCAAATGCAGTCTGACACAGATACAATGACTGACAAATTTATAAAAAATGACGGAAAAAAACTTTTACTTCCCCAAAAAGGACAAACTTTAGATTGTGAATATATAATAATAAAAAGTATCACCGGTAATATAATAGCAATACGTCCTTATAAAGGAACGTTTGCAGACATAAGTAGCATAAAAAATGGCTGTTACATTCTATACTCATTAAATAAAAAAGATGTTGCCCATAGACTTGGTTTCTTTATAATAAAAAGATAAAGGAGCAACTCTTCTAATTTTAGACATTGACTATAGCGTATTAATGTGTTTCTCAAGCAGACTAAAAGACCAGTCAAAAAATTGACTAGTCTAATAAAACTTACAAACATAAATCAAAGAGTATCAAAAACAACGTGTACAATAAATACCGTCATTTCTTTTTATGTCTGATTTTATCTGCTGCTTTCTTAAAGATTTGACGATGAAAACGCTCCTCCGCCTTTATTATATCATAAACCTTACTGGCCGGGAGTATCTGCATAAATCTTTCATGATAAGTTCTTTGAATTTCTTTCATCTCAATTTCGAACTTATCACGTCTCATTATATTTTTCTTACATTCAGCATCTGTTGCAGGCTTTATTCGTTTTAATGTTTTCAACTCATCATGCACAGAGCGCTGCTTACGCAGCATTTCAGAATACAATGGAAAAAACTTTGATGATTCGACCGGAGTCAGGCCAGCTTTTCTTGTTATATATTGCTCCAATTCAACTTGAAAACGTTCAGGCGTTATATGTTTTTGTTTGTTTTGCGCATTGGCTACACACAATACCAATAAAAGGAAAAACACAAATACACTTCTCTTCATCTTTACAAAATCATTCATTTGTTACATACGAATAAAAATCATCATTATCAAGCATTGCATAATCAGAAATTTCATCTAAAATATAATCAGAATAATTTGACGACGAAACATTCTCTGACACATTCTCAGCCTGACTCAGATTAGATTCATTATCAGATTGATTAAAATATATCGCTCCTGAAACAAAAAGAACAGCTGCAAAACAAGCCGCCCACCGCAATGAACGCATAAAAATATTTCTTGCAGAACGCTTCTGCGGAATATCCGTTTCATGAAAATTCTGCATCAAGTTTTTTTCCAAAGAGTCAAAATATCCCTCGGGAACATTAAATGGCCTTGAATTTCCGAATTTTTGTTTAAGCAATAGTTCCTCTTTCATAATAAATATTCTTTATCTATAAGACGACTTTCCAACAAAAAAGTTTAATCGTCAACAATAAAAATTACTCATGTAAATGAAAATAATCAGAAATCTTTTTTACAGCAATATGATACGATGCCTTTAGTGCACCTTCTGAAGTATTGAGTATTTCACTTATTTCACTATATTTCATATTATCAAAATACTTTAAATTAAAAACCGTCCGTTGAACATCAGGCAATGTTGCAACAGCCTCAAGCAACATCGCATGCGCCTCATCACCATCAAAATACTCATCTGCCATAAGCGTTTTTGATACTGAAGACGCTGCAGTTATATCCACCATTGAATTACTCTTGCTTTTACGCAAATAATCCAATGCCTCATTAATAGCTATACTGCACAACCACGTAAAAAGTTTAGATTTATTCTGAAACGAATCTATATTATTCCACGCTTTAATAAACGTATTTTGAAGCACATCATTTGCATCATCATGACAAAGAACGATATAACGTATTTTCCAATACAATCTTTCACCATATAGTTTTACGATTGCATTGAAAGCTTGACGTTTTGTTGTTTCATTTGCCAACATTTTACATATAATGCTCTCATTAAATTCCATACTATTCAAAAAACGGAGATAATTTTTCGATTAATACATCATCATAGCCATAAATATCGTCATATTCAGTCAATTCCCCATTCGCATTATAATAAATCGTGTAGTAAGTTATATACAACGGAATCCGAGGATCAACCTTTAACGTACTAACCAAACGCTTTTGGTCTATATTTCTTTTTCTCATCGAGTCTACATCATTAACAAAATCAACCGTCATAGAATATTTTAATCTATCTTCTATTTCATCAGCCCGATCGCCAAGAAGAAACACAGCCAGGTCAAATGGTTTCTCAACCCTTATACATCCATGGCTCAGCGCCCTTTGCGAACGTTTAAACAGCCAAGGAGAAGATGTATCATGAAGAAATACAGAAAAATTATTGTCAAACCTAAATATTATACGTCCAAGAGCATTTTTTCTACCTCCAGCCTGTACTATATATTGCTCATTAGACATTATTTTTTCATATGAAACCCGTTCAGGAGATAACTTTCCTTGCTTTTTATCCAGCACAAACATTCCCATTCTATGCATATAAGAATAATTATGCAAAAAAACCTTCGAAATACTTTTCGGAACTATCCATTGTGGATTTACATCCATCCTCTTAATCCAACTAGACAATAATGGAGTTTTAAAATTTACCTCACCACAACATACATTCATAGTCTGAACATTGCCATCATTAACTGCACGCAATTCAAACGAAGGAATATTCACAACTACATATTTTTTATAAGCATCTGTACGGGAAATACCACGTGTACGCCAGCGACAACGTTCTATATTACATAATACCTTTAAACGCTGAGAATATGTAAGTCCTGATCTGTTAAGTCGACGCAGCATAGCATCCACAAGCTCACCATGCGGTATGACACTTTTCAAAAAATCATCTATACTGTCACTAAAAGCTAGTCTGACAGCTTTTGAATAAAATTTCGAATCAGGCTTTAAAACATTTAAATCACATAACTGACGATACCTTGTCGTAACAGAATCAACTTGATATTTTTCTAAATTGTTATACAAATAATCAGGATTAACAAAGCCGAAATATTGTCCCGCAGCATATCTGAAATATGCCTTTGTAAGATTATACTCTAAACGGGCTATAACAAAATTAATATCATCATCAGGATAAGAAAAATCTAAATCACGTATTCTTTTTATATCTTTTTCTATCTGTGATACACGGAAAGCCTTTTTACTCAACCCATAATAATCTATATCTTTAAGCACATTCAAAAGAGTATCAGCACGTTCATATACACCTGAGCGGTTCACCCATATCAATGGATTATTATCCTCATAATACTTTATGACGCGACCATCCATAGGCAATGCCACGCCGTCATTTAAAGCTAAATGCAATATATGATTCCGAATTTTGGATGCATTCAACGAATACTTGTCAACTCTTAAATCAGAAAAGGTCTCTAAGCTAAGCTCTTTATTTGGACTATCCACCTTTTCGTGACAAGATGAAATAATCACAATAAAAAACAGAAAGAAAAATAATTTCAACAAAACAGACAAAATACTATTTAACAGAAATCTTTCTTACAACTTTACCAACTTTCACAATATAACAGCCTTTAGGAAGATTCAAATCATAATATCTGTCAGAACTGTCTATTTTAATAGACATAATCTTCACACCTGCTACATTATATATGTAAAGCATCTGCCCATTAGCCCCAACAACACGTATCGAAGAAGAACTAACTGAAATAGAAACACTTTGGCTCTCCACGTCAATTATCTCAATTGCCGAATTTGCATTAGCAACTGACGGAGCCGCAAAAGCTAGCAGCAACACTGCACACGGGATAAATAGTAGATTCCTTAACATATTAGTTTCTTTATTATGGCAAAGATATAATATTTTTGCGACATTACCAAATATTACAAACTTTTTTTACATTTTACACATCAAAAACAGTCATTTCGTCTGCCAATAACGTATTAGGGAATATCGTCTGCGCTTCTTTCAGAATAACATTTTCATCATCATAACGAGCTGAAAAATGCCCTACAATAAGTTTTTTCACACCTGCATCCAATGCTACTTTAGCAGCCTGCTTTGCGGTACTATGATAATATAAATTTGCACGATTTTCATTTTCACTGCAATATGTTGCCTCATGATACAGCAAATCTATGCCCTTAACCATTTTATACAGAGTCGGAATATATTTTGTATCAGAGCAATAAGCATAAGAACGAACTGGATCAGCAGGTGTTGTCAAATAAGAATTTGGTATCACATCACCATCTGGAGTAATCCAATCTGCCCCGTTTTTTATATTGTTACGTTGACATTCAGGTATTTTATAAAAGTCAATCATATCACGTCTGATATGCGGCAACGTACTTTTTTCTCTAAACAAGTAACCACAACAGGCAATGCGGTGATTTAACGGGATAGAAGTCACAGTCAGGCTTTTGTCTTCATATATAATTTCATTTTTCTCTGTATCAACCTCATGAAAAACGACATCATAATCTAAGCCACAACAGAATGTATCTAATTGCTGCCGTAATATCGGGAAAAAATCTTTAGGCGCATACACATGCAACGGACTTATACGGCCAAGCATGCCAAATGTTGAGATAAGCCCAATAAGTCCGAAGCAATGATCACCATGTAAATGGGTTATAAAAACAGCTGAAATCTTATTAAAATTTATACGAGAACGCCTTAACTGCACTTGCGTACCCTCGCCACAATCAACCATAAACATTTTGTCACGCATGAAAACAATCTGCGATGAAGCATTGTGTTTCAATGTAGGCAGTGCACTTCCACATCCCAATATATATACCTTAAACGGCTGCATCTTTATCCTCCATTATGTCATAAAACATTATTTTGTCTCTTTCGACAACCGTTTATACCCGTATATACCGTCATTATTTTCAAGATACAGCGAGTCAGCACCAAGAGAATAGATATCAAATGTGTCGGCAGAAAGTATCAGCTTTCCATTTAATATCTTCCATTCCGTGTAAGGTTTTGGTTCTTTTGCACCGCCTTCAACTATACCTCCTTCACGAATCTCAAAACTTTTATCGATACTAGTCCATTTTCCCAACAAAGACGTAAGATTAATCACCTTTCTAGCAAATACACCTTCATCGCACTTCGGCCCGGCAATCACAGCCAGGCGGTCACCGACGAACAAACCTCCTTGAACATTTGAGCAAGTATCGGTTCCTTCCAATGTATAAGTCAATGTATCACCCTTATCTGTTATTAATTCCAAAGTATGCATAGCCGTACCTTCCCCACACGTTCCATAGACAGTCGTGTCAACTTCGGTACTGTCAGAAACATTATCTGTAATAGTTGTATTGCTTTTTTTGTTATCACAGCCTGCAACAACCAGGCCCAAAAGCAAAAATAGCCAACAAAGTTTATTCATGGTCTTAAAATTTTTAATTAATTGTTTGTTCGTTCTTCTTTCTTAGCCTCATTCCATAATTCATCCATTTCTGCCAAACTCATCTCTGTCAAAGGTTTGCCGGCTTTTATTGAATGATCTTCAATATAATTAAAGCGCCGTATAAATTTCTGATTCGTATGTTCCAACGCCGTATCAGGATTTAAATGATAAAGACGTGCAGCATTGATAACGCTGAACAGGAAATCGCCCAATTCCTTTTCAGAAGCTTCGTTATCTTCCTTACGCAGTTCGGTCTCAAGTTCAGCAAGTTCCTCTCTGACCTTACCCCAAACATCTCCTTTATCCTGCCAGTCAAAGCCAACATTACGCGCCTTATCCTGAATACGATAAGCCTTGATAAGAGAAGGCAATGCCGCCGGTACACCAGAAAGCACGCGTTTGTTGCCGTCTTTTTCTTTTAACTTTATCTGCTCCCAGTTTTCAAGTACCTTATCTACAGTATCAGCCTTAACATTACCATAAACATGAGGATGTCTGAAAATAAGCTTATCAGCCTCAACATTACACACATCAGCAATGTCGAAATCTCCTGTTTCACTTCCAATTAGAGCATAAAAACATACATGCATAAAAACGTCACCAAGTTCTTTGCATATATTTTTTTTGTCGTCTTTCATCAAAGCATCACACAATTCATAAACCTCTTCTATCGTATTGGGTCTCAGGCTTTCATTTGTCTGCTTCTTATCCCAGGGACACTTTACACGCAATGTATCAAGCACATCCAGCAAACGTCCGAAAGCTGCGAGTTTTTCTTCTCTAGTATGCATAATTGTATATTTTAGTTATGCAAATGTAGATATTTTCCACGAATATTTTGTAAATTTGCAACGTTTTTTATTGAATTAGGCAAAATAAATAAAAATAAGATAAGAAATGGAACTTGCAAGTAAGTATGACCCAAAAGATGTCGAGTCAAAATGGTATCAATATTGGCTTGACAACAAACTTTTCAGTAGTAAGCCAGACGGAAGAGAGCCTTACACTATAGTAATACCTCCACCAAACGTAACAGGAGTGCTTCATATGGGGCACATGCTTAACAATACTATTCAGGATATCTTGGTAAGACGTGCCAGAATGGAAGGAAAAAATGCATGCTGGGTACCAGGAACCGACCACGCCTCTATTGCAACAGAAGCAAAAGTTGTAAATAAGCTGGCACAAGAAGGCATAAAGAAGACCGACTTGACACGCGACGAGTTTCTTAAACATGCATGGGACTGGACAAATGAGCACGGCGGCATAATTTTAAAGCAGCTGAGAAAACTCGGTGCAAGCTGTGATTGGGACAGAACAGCATTTACTATGGACGAGAAACGTTCAAAAGGAGTAATAAAAGTTTTCTGCGATTTATACAACAAAGGACTTATTTATCGTGGAGTGCGCATGGTCAATTGGGATCCTAAAGCACAGACTGCCCTAAGTGACGAAGAAGTCATATACAAAGATGAGCACAGCAAACTGTACTATCTTAGATACAAAGTTGTAGAAGAGCCTGAGAAATATGCCATTGTAGCAACAACACGCCCTGAAACAATCATGGGTGATACTGCAATGTGTATTAACCCTGACGACCCTAAGAACACATGGTTAAAAGGTAAACACGTTATCGTTCCTTTGGTTAACCGTCAAATTCCAGTCATCGAAGACAGCTACGTTGATATTGAATTCGGAACAGGATGTCTCAAAGTAACCCCTGCACATGATATAAACGACCATGCATTAGGTCTAAAACACAATCTCGAATCAATTGATATATTTAACGACAACGGTACAATATCTGAAGCTGCCGGCATGTATGTCGGCATGGACAGAATGGATGTAAGAATTCAGATTGAGAAAGACCTTAAAGAAGCCGGACTGCTTGAGAAGGTTGAAGACTACAACAATAAAGTAGGTTTCTCAGAAAGAACCAATGTGCCTATTGAGCCAAAACTCTCAACACAGTGGTTCCTGAAGATGCAACACTTTGCTGATATGGCTCTTCCACCGGTTATGAACGATGAAATTAAGTTCTATCCGGCAAAATATAAGAACATTTACCGTCATTGGATTGAAAATATCAAGGATTGGTGTATCAGTCGTCAACTTTGGTGGGGACATCGTATTCCTGCATATTACTTGCCTAATAACGGAGGATTCGTTGTTGCGGAAACTCCCGAAGAGGCTCTGGTAATGGCAAAAGAAAAGAGTGGAAACAATAATCTTACGATAAACGACCTTAAACAGGATGAAGACTGTCTTGATACATGGTTCTCATCTTGGCTGTGGCCAATATCTGTATTCAACGGCATCAATGATCCTGATAACGAAGAAATAAAATATTATTATCCGACTTCTGACTTGGTTACCGCTCCAGACATTATCTTCTTCTGGGTTGCACGTATGATTATGGCAGGATATGAATATAAAGGAACATTCCCGTTCAAACATGTATACTTCACAGGCATTGTACGTGACAAGCTTGGCAGAAAGATGAGTAAGAGTTTAGGCAATAGTCCTGACCCAATTGAGCTTATCGAGAAGTTCGGAGCTGATGGTGTACGTATGGGAATGATGCTGTCTGCACCTGCCGGCAACGACATTCTATTTGATGAAAGTCTGTGTGAACAAGGAAGAAACTTCAATAATAAGATATGGAATGCATTCCGCCTGGTTAAAGGATGGGAAGTAGCAGACACAGAGCAGCCTGTATCAAACAAGATTGCCGTAAGATGGTTTGAGGCTAAACTCAAGATTACAAATGACGAGATAAACGATCTGTTTAAGAAATATCGTATTTCAGAAGCTCTTATGGCTGTTTATCGCCTCTTCTGGGATGAATTCTCAAGCTGGTATCTTGAAATGATCAAGCCAAACTATGGTTCACCTATCGACCGTGCGACTTACGACATGACATTGAAATTCTTCAATGATCTGTTGAAAATGCTGCATCCGTTCATGCCATTCATCACGGAAGAGTTATGGCAGCACATATATGAACGTAAAGAAGGTGAAAGCATAATGCGTGACTGTCTGTCAATTCCGGCATCAACTAAAGAAGATGAGGAATTAGTAGCTGACATCGAAAATGTAAAACAAATAATCAGCAACATCAGAACAATAAGAAATCAGAAGAACATATCACCCAAGGAAGGACTTGAATTGTTGGCTATCAGCGAAAATAAATATGCCGAATACGACGATATTACTAAAAAGATGGCAAACCTGAAATCTATAAATGTCGCAGAAGGCAAATCATCTGATATGATACAGTTTATGGTCGGGACAGAAGAATATGCTGTTCCTGTCGGAAACCTTATTGATGTAGAAGCTGAAATCGAAAAGCAAGAAGCTCAGCTCAAGCACCTTGAAGGCTTCCTTGCAGGTGTAATGAAAAAGCTTTCAAACGAAAAGTTTGTGGCTAATGCACCTGAAGCTGTTGTGGCTCTTGAAAGAAAGAAGCAGCATGATTCTGAAGAAAAGATTGCATTATTAAAAGAATCACTTGCAAAGCTGAAGAATAAATAATATTAATTAAGCCAGAAACGCCAAACAGGTTTCTGGCTTTTTTATTACTTCATGCTTACTAAAAAATAAATCTATTTTGTAAAAAATTGTTCATTTTATACAAAGCATGAAATTAGGTCTAAATAATATAACTGCAAAAGGCCGCATATTGTAGTGTAAAATCTATGCTTTCACATCACAATATGCGGCCTTTTATATTCTAATATGCCGTATTTTAGAATGGTTAAAAACCGCCTATCAGCAAAATTGCCATAACATTCTGACAATCAGACTGATAAGACCATAGTCATTAACATATTATCAAAATAAGCAGAATGTTTTACTATTTAATGGCCAAACTTGCCGTACAAAATATTACGCCTTTCTTATATAATCAACAATCCATTCGCCAACTTCCTTTGTTCCGTAATGTTTTCCGCCTTCCACCTGAATTTCTGGAGTACGTACATTAGCATCAAGCGAAGCGTCAACAGTCTTTCGTATAAGTTGCCCTTCATCTTTAAGATCAAAATATTCGAAAAGCATAGCTACAGATAATATCTGAGCCAAAGGATTTGCAATGTTTTTACCGGCAGCCTGCGGCCATGAGCCATGTACCGGTTCAAAAACAGGCGTACTCTCTCCTGTTGAAGCAGATGGCAACAATCCCATACTTCCAGATATACAGCTGCCTTCATCGGTAAGGATATCCCCAAAAGTATTTTCCGTAACCATTACATCAAAGAAAGTCGGCTCAACCAACATACGCATAGATGCATTGTCTACAAACATATAATCAGTTGTTACATCAGGATATTCCTTCTCAATTTCCTTTGCAACTTGGCGCCAAAGCCTGCTTGAGGCTAACACATTTGCCTTGTCTACAACTGTTACATGATGTTTACGTTTAAGAGCAAACTGATATGCCACTCTTAAAATACGCTCAATTTCCGGACGTGTATAATAGTTTGTATCGTAAGCTTTTTCATTATCTTGATACTTTTCTCCAAAATACATTCCCCCGGTAAGTTCTCTTATGCAGATAAAATCGGCATCCTTTATTATTTCATCCTTCAACGGAGACTTATGCAACAGACACTTAAATGTCTGAACAGGACGAACGTTAGCAAAAAGACCAAGTTTCTTTCGCATAGCCAAAAGCCCTTGTTCAGGTCTTACTTTTGCCGTAGGATCATTGTCAAAACGCGGGTCGCCAACAGCTGCAAATAACACTGCGTCAGCCCATTTACATATATTGAACGTATCTTCAGGAAAAGGATCACCTACCAAATCTATTGCGTGTGCTCCACAAATAGCTTCCTTATATTCAATACTATGACCAAACTTTTCAGCAATTGCATCAATAACATTAACGCCATGCTTTATAATTTCCGGTCCTATTCCATCACCGGGTAGAACTGCTATCTTAAGATTCATAATAACATGTTTTATAAATTATCTGTTATAACTCAACAATATTCAATGTCTTAGGATTTGCTTTTATCAAAGTTTATGCCATGCCTGAGTAAAAGAAACATAGCAATGACTCTAAATATTCAAGGCTTTTCATAGACATAACAAAGGTAATACTTAAATTTACAAATCCTTCATCTTTTACGATTTAATTTATACACAACACTTTAATTTGTTTCAACATTCCACTTACTATTTACCACATATACATTCACTCATTCAGATGTTCCCATCTTTCTATCTTATCTTTATTTCGTAAAAGATAATCAATATCATCAAGTCCATTCATTAAACATTGTTTTTTATAACCGTTAATATCAAATATCTCTTTGTGGCCAGTTGCATTGTTTGTGATTGTCTGATTTGGCAAATCTACCGTAACTTCAGTCTTTGGATCAAGTTCTATGCTTTTAAACAATTCTGAAAGGAACTCCTCAGATACGACAACAGGAAGTACAAAATTATTTAATTCATTATTTTTATGTATATCGGCAAAGAAGCTGCTTACAACAACCCGAAAACCATATCCGGCAATAGCCCATGCAGCATGCTCACGACTGGAACCTGATCCAAAGTTCTTACCTGCTACAAGAATTTCTCCTCCATATTTAGGGTCATTTAAAACAAAATCCTTACGCAAAGAGCCGTCTTTGTTATATCGCCAGTCTCTAAACAGATTCTCACCAAATCCTTTTTTGTCTGTAGCCTTTAAGAAACGTGCAGGGATTATCTGATCTGTGTCCACATTCTCCAACGGTAATGGAACACATGTACTTGTTATCACATTAAATTTCTGTTTCATGATAAACTGATTTTCTAAACAAATTTATTCAACATAAAAGTCAGACCAACGTCCGCGGATCGGTTATAACTCCTGTCACAGCTGCAGCTGCGGCAACAATAGGACTCGCCAAAATTGTTCTTGCTCCAGGACCTTGTCTGCCCTCAAAGTTTCTGTTACTTGTCGAAACACAATATTTCCCTTCTGGCACCTTATCATCATTCATTGCCAGACATGCCGAACATCCGGGCTGGCGTATGGAGAATCCGGCATCACATAATATTTTATCAAGTCCCTCATCACGTATTTGCCTTTCAACGGCCCATGAACCGGGAACCAGCCATGCAGTAATGTTTTCGGCTTTTTTCTTACCTTTAACAACTGATGCAAAAGCTCTAAAGTCCTCTATTCGTCCATTTGTACAGGCACCTAAAAAAACATAATCTACTTTATGCCCTATAAGATTATCGCCGAGCCTAAAGCCCATATAATTTAATGCTTTGACAAATGAATCTTTTCCACCATCATCAATATCGTCAATATCAGGAATATTTTCAGTAATACCGATACCCATGCCCGGGTTGGTGCCATAAGTTATTCGTGGTTCTATTTCAGACGCATCAAAAGATATTTCTTTATCAAACACAGCATCATCACCACTTCTGAGTGTTCTCCAATAGCTTACGGCCTTATCCCAATCTTCTCCCTTAGGAGCAAACTCTTTTCCTTTTAAATACTCAAATGTTGTTTCATCCGGAGCGACAAATCCTCCACGGGCTCCCATTTCGATTGATAAGTTACAAAGAGTAAGACGCCCCTCCATTGAAAGACTCTCGACAACAGAACCGGCATACTCTACAAAATATCCTGTAGCTCCTGAAGTAGTCAGCTTTGACATCAGGAACAAAGCAACATCCTTTGCCGTAACACATTTGCCAAGTTTTCCGTTTATGGTTATTCTCATCGATTTAGGTTTCTGCTGCAATATACATTGAGTAGCCATAACCATTTCAACTTCACTCGTTCCGATACCGAAAGCCAATGCTCCAACAGCTCCATGAGTACTTGTATGTGAATCACCACACACAATCGTCATTCCGGGCAATGACAAACCTTTTTCAGGGCCAACGACATGAATTATGCCATTATTTTTATCCATCATACCATAATATGACAGTCCAAAGTCTTCAGCATTACGCTTTAAAGCCTCAACCTGCTTTCTTGAAACAGGATCTTCAATAGGCTTATCCTGATCATGTGTCGGAGTATTATGGTCTGGCATACAAAATATTTTACCAGGTCTGAAACATTTAAGTCCCCGCGCACGCAAACCGTCAAATGCCTGAGGAGAAGTAACTTCATGACAATAAAGGCGGTCTATGTAAAGCTGTGTAGGACCGTCATCTATGACTTGAACGACATGTTTATCCCATATTTTATCAAAAAGAGTATTCATACACAATCAATTTTTGAACTTGTTTATACAATCTATGTAAGCCTCGACTGAAGCAGTCACAATATCAGTATTAGCACCAAAGCCATAATACATGTTTCCATTATACTCAACCTGCATATGAACTTTACCAATATCATCAGAACCCTTGCTTATTGCCTGAATGGTAAATTCCTTTAGCACCATTTGTTTTTGTATAATCTTCTTAAGGGCCTTTATTGCAGCATCAACAGGACCATTACCAGTTGAGGCCTCTTCAAATTTCTGACCAGAAATATCAAGTCCGATACTTGCCACACTTTTAACTCCCATTCCTGTTGTAACCTGTAAGAAGTCTAACTTCACAGCATGAGCCTCTGCTCTGTCTGCACCGGCCAACATAAGTATATCGTCATCATTTATCTCCTTTTTCTTATCTGCAAGTTTCAGGAAGTTCTGATATATTTTATCAAGTTTCTCTTCATTGTCAATCTTAACGCCGAGAACACCGAGACGATATTTCAATGCAGCCCTGCCGCTACGCGCTGTAAGAACTATGGAATTGTCATCCAGTCCAACATCTTTAGGATTCATTATCTCATAAGTATCAGCATTTTTCAATACACCGTCCTGATGTATTCCGCTTGAATGAGCAAAAGCATTACGGCCTACAATAGCCTTGTTAGGCTGTACAGGCATATTCATAAGACTGCTGACCATACGGCTTGTAGGATAAATTTTGGTCGTATTTATGTTAGTTTCAATACCAAGATTCTTATGACATTTAAGAATCATTGCAATTTCCTCGAGTGATGTGTTTCCGGCCCTCTCGCCTATTCCGTTTACAGTAACTTCAACCTGTCTTGCACCATTGATAACACCGCTGAACGTATTGGCTGTCGCCATACCAAGGTCATTATGGCAATGTGTAGATATAACAGCTTTGTCAATATTGTCAACATGCTCCACCAAATACTTGATTTTGTTACCATAATCTTCAGGCAAACAATATCCTGTTGTATCCGGAATGTTAACCACCGTAGCACCGGCCTTGATCACAGCCTCGACAACACGTGCAAGATATTCGTTATCTGTTCGTCCTGCATCCTCTGCATAAAACTCCACATCTTCTACGTATTTCTTGGCATATTTTACAGCAGCCACAGCACGTTCTATTATTTCTTCACGATTACTGTTAAATTTATATTTTATATGCGAGTCACTTGTTCCTATACCTGTATGTATTCTCTTGTGCTTTGCATATTTCAGCGACTCGGCAGCAACATCAATATCCTTTTCAACAGCACGAGTCAATGCACATATTGTCGGCCAAGTAACAGCCTTGGATATTTCAATAACAGAATTAAAATCACCGGGACTTGAAATTGGAAATCCTGCCTCAATAACATCAACACCCAATTGCTCCAATTGTTTTGCAACCTGAATTTTTTCAACAGTATTAAGCTGACAACCAGGAACTTGTTCTCCATCCCTTAAAGTTGTGTCAAAGATAAATAACCTGTCACTCATTTCTAGTTATATTTATTGTTAAACAAAAAAACCTTTCCCACTATAGTGTGAAAGGTTTTATTTATACATTTATTTTAGCACACATCAACCCTTCCACAATACATGTTGTGGTAATAGATTAAACGTATGCAAAATATTTATATTAAATGTCATATTCCTACTTTCTTACTTACTTTGCAGCAAAAATAGAAATAAATATTTAATAAAACAAATAAATTGATACTATTTTAGGTATTTATCTTACAATTAATGTCACTGCTGTATATTTTTCATTCTTTTATGCATTCTAATGCTTAGAATGGTAATGGTCCTGCATCAGGAATGTCACCAATATATGGCGATGGCCCCATATCATCTCCATTAATTTTCGAACCGATAATCTCTCCTCCACCAATCGGAGACTTGTCAGAATCAGTAGGATTTTCAAAGCGTGTAAACTCTCCACGGAAATTTAACAGCACATCACCTGTTCCACCTTTACGATGCTTAGCTATAATAATCTGAGCCTTTCCATGAAGGTCATTTCCCTTTTCATCAGTAAAGATTCTGTAATACTCAGGCCTATGAACAAACAGAACCATATCCGCATCCTGCTCGATTGCACCAGACTCACGCAAGTCACTCAATTGCGGACGCTTTCCATCAGGGCCTTCACGTCCTTCAACAGTACGGTTCAACTGTGATAAAGCCAAAACCGGAATGTCCAACTCCTTCGCAAGTCCCTTCAATGAACGGCTGATGGTCGACACCTCTTCTTGTCGGCTGCCGAAACGCGCACCGCTAGCATTCATAAGCTGCAAATAGTCTATCATTATAACCTGAACCCCCTTTTCCCTCACCAAACGTCTGGCCTTTGTCCTTAATTCAAAAATAGACATGCCGGGGGTATCATCAATATAAATAGGTGCAGCCTGAAGTTTTCTGACATTCTTATCCAGTCTTTTCCATTCTTCGTCATCCAACTGTCCATTAAGAATCTTCTTACCTTCTATTTCACACACATTAGATATCAGACGGTTAACCAACTGAACATTATTCATTTCCAATGAAAAGAAAGCAATCGGAGTATTATAATCAACAGCAATGTTCTTTGCCAATGATAAAGCAAATGATGTTTTACCCATTGCAGGACGACCTGCGATAATAACCAAATCGCTTCTCTGCCATCCGGCTGTATAGTCATCCAACTTTGTATACCCCGTAGGAATACCTGTAAGTCCACCTTTATTTGCCGCAGCCTTCTGTAATATCTCTACAGCCTGCTTTACAACGGGATCTATCTGAGTATAATCCTGCCGCATGTTTTTCTGCGAAAGTTCAAACAAGGACCCTTCAGCCTCCTGCATCAGTTCATCAACATCAACAGTTTCGTCAAAAGCCTTAGTCTCAATAACACTGGCAAAAGATATAAGCTGACGCGCAAGATACTTTTGTGCCAATATTTTAGCATGATATTCTATATGGGCTGATGATGCCACATGAGAACTCAGCTCCAATATATAACCGGCTCCGCCGATTTCATCTAAAGTGCCCTCGCGTTTCAATTCCTCAACAACAGTCATAATATCAACCGGGTCTTCATTCAGACTGAGGGTTTGGATTGCCCTATATATCTTTTGGCTACGCGGCTCGTAAAATGTCTCTGGATGTAATATTTCACTGACAACCGAAAATGCATCTTTATCTATCATCAATGCTCCAAGCACCATCTTTTCTATTTCAACGGCTTGGGGCTGCATATGAATACTATTATTGTCTATCCGACGTGATTTCTTATTTTCAGGCATATCATTTAAGTAATAGTTTAATGCAAAATTACAAATAATTCTCGGGTTTAAGACAATTAAATTCAATTTAAATAGTTATATTTACAAACAAAATTAAAATGATTATGATACAAAAGCCGTGCGCAAAAATAAATTTAGGCCTCAATGTCGTCAGTAAAAGGCCTGATGGATACCACAACCTCGAAACCGTGTTTTATCCTGTTAACATTAAGGATGAAATATGCATAGAGACAATTACGGATGACATTAAACCACTTCACGAATGTTCCTTAAAAATAAAAGGTATAAATATTGAAGGAGATCTACAACAGAACTTAATTGTAAAAGCATACAATCTGATAAAAAAACGCTATAAAAATGTGCCATGCGTAAATGTTACTCTTACAAAAAACATTCCTACTCAGGCCGGAATGGGTGGAGGCTCAGCTGACTGCGCTTTTACAATACACATGCTCAATGAAATGTTTGACCTAAAAATGTCAATGCATGAAATGCAGGACATAGCGGTAAAATTAGGAGCCGACTGTCCTTTTTTTATAAATCCCACGCCATCGTTTGCAACAGGAATTGGCGAAATATTATCACCTATTGAAATAAATCTAAATCAATACAAAATAGCCATAGTAAAACCTCCTGTTATGATAAGTACTAAGGAGGCATTTGCAAACATAACGCCTAAACAGCCGGCAAAATGCTGCCGCGACATTGTCACACAACCTATTGAAACATGGAAAGCAGAACTTGTAAATGATTTTGAATTAAGTATAAGCAAGACACATCCTGAAATAATTGAAATAAAAAATAAGTTATATGAACTTGGTGCCATTTATGCATCAATGACTGGAAGCGGAAGTGCCTTATTTGGCATATTTGACAAAGAAATACATAAAATCAGTAGCATATTCAACAATTGCTTTACATATATTATATAAATATATACATTTAAAAATTTAAACATTTACGACTAAAACAAGAACAACAAAACATGGCAAACAAAAAACCATTGGTTTATTATATGAAAGCCGCTGACTTGTAATGTAAAACTCATTGAGTTATGTATACAAAATCAGCGGTTTTAATCTGTCTGCCCAAAAAACATAAAATTTCATTGCATCATATGCTATGCCAACTATAAATATATCATGTTTCAAAAAAGACGAATGTTATTGCTAAATATAATTGCATCACAAGAATATATAACGGCCATAAAGGTGCTGACATTTTAATACCAACATAAAGACTTCTAAAAACTTGCCCTATATCAGACAATTCACCACAAGAAATGCCATATGCCAACGAAATTATTACAAGAACAAGTGCCATTAATGGCACCAATCCAGAACTAAAAGCACTTGGATACAGTTCACCTGTTGTTCCTAACAACGCAGCATGGGGAATAAATGCTAAAAGAATAATCACAACAAGCGATATAACCAATAAAAGCCCAACTATTAACAAAGCATGTCGCTGCCTATATGTAATAGGCTGTTTTTTATATATACAGACAACGGCCTTACAGAGACCGCCACTAACAAATGCGCCCCATGCCACCGTCCCAACAAGCAGCCATACAATAACCGGATTTGCCAAACATGACGTAAAACTCCCCATAAAGCGTCTAATACCCTCACCGCTAATTAATGATCTGACAGGCAATGAGGGACTAACCGAACTGACAATCCAGGAAAACACTATGACAAACATTAATAGTAAAAAAAGAGACAACGCCGCAAAAGGCAAAAATTTACTGCAATGCTTCATTTCATGCCATAATTATTACAAATCATCTGGTCTTAAATTATCTACGTCAAGTATATGTAACTCTATAGCTCTTGTAACAAGTCGGGTGGCATTAATGCCTATGCCTCCATTACCTTCGGGAAACAGTCGGCGAACAAGTTCGTTCTGTCTTTTTTCAAGACTCTTTACGCCAAATGGCATACCACGCAATCCTGTTATCTGCTCCTTTGTATAACCCAAAGCCAAATGTCGCAAAAAACGTTCATCGTATTCATCAATTTCATAATTAACCAATGCTTCCTGACGCATTATTTGTCGATTTACGCTATCCTTGAAACGTTTTATTATTTTTTCAAGTATTGGTTGATTAAAGACATATCTGCGACCAGACATAACACTTGATATATCTCCTCGAGTAAGAAGTTCTCCACTTTTTAATATTATTCCATCACATCCGGCATCAAGTGCATCCACCCACAATTTCTCATTGAGTATCTCACCTGTAAAAATAAGTACTTTTACATCATGATACAATTCCTTTGTCTGACGACAAATTTCAACACCAACCATTGTTGAACCACCCAATCCCAAATCAAGCAACACCAAATTAGGCAATTGCTGCTTAATCAACTGCCAATAAGCGGCCTCACTATCAGCTGTACCTATTATCTTTGCTTCAGGGATGTCATTTTTTAAAATTCCTTCTGTACCCTTCAGTTCCAAAGGAACATCTTCAACAATTATAACTTTAAAATTATCCATAATACAATTTATTATTATCCCATTAAGAATTTTTTATATCTGAATGCACATATCGCGCAAGAGTAATATGCAACACCATACAATTTTCTTTATCCGACTTAACTGCCACAATACCACATCCATGAAGATTAGTAAGTTCACTGTTCTCACGTACAATCTGACGACATATAAGATATGGTATATTCTTCACAGACGGAACAAACAAATCTGCAATTCCAGCTTCAGAACAAGAATAAGCCTGATGACATAAAACGTCAATAACAATATATTTTTTATTCTTTGAAGAAACAGAAATATCTGAATTTACACAGCCACACTGAGCTTTTAATATTTCAAACAAATATTTTATCAAAACAGTATCTCCTAACACATACTCGTCAATACCTGCAATATCAATTAAAGAAACAGGCTTACACTCATACGAAATAGTGTCAACCTGGCGTTGTATCTGCTCACAAAGCATTGAGTAAAGCTCCTTGTAATATAAGGCGACTTCGCTCAATGGCTGAATGTTTTTATCAGCTTCGTCTACAAGCTGCCTTATTCGCGATGGATAATACATTGTTTCATGTTTTAACGCACTAAGACAATTGTCCACGACATTATTACATACATATAATTTTTCGTCTTCATATTTCGCACGATTAAGTTCGTCATTAAGAAACTCTATATCAGATGTTCTTCTTTCATTAACATCAACAGTATGAAGCAAGGCATCATGTATATGTGAAACAACATTCTTCAATGGCTTAGGATATCTTGATGTATCAACACCGGAAATAATCGAAAGTTTTTTATAATTGTCTATATCGGAAAGGAGCAATCTGTTTATGTCATTAATTTGATCTACACAAAACCTAAAAAACAACACATGCCTATAATAAAGAAAATAATATACACCGGCAGCTGCAACTAACAGCATTATCAGAAAAATAACCGCTATTATCTTATTATTCTTTGAATTCTGCATAGTCTGACAATATTCCGACAAGCCGTTATCAGCAGACATTTCCTTGAACAGTTGGGTATAAATTTTATTATTATATATATAAAGGCTCCATTTATGCAAGGCAAGTGCAGCTACAGCACATTCATTACGTATATCTAAGATTACATCATAATTAGTTTTAACTTTTTTACGAAACCAAATAATCTCAGCAGGAATGTTGTTTTTATTGCTTTCTGACACCATCAAATCCTTGCCTGACGCATTTATATGCTTATAAAATTTATTCAAATATATAATTGAAGAATCCGCAAATTCCAACGTTTTCTGATAAGTGCCATTAATATTGCTAAAATAAGCAGAATCTGCATAATCACTTGCTTTTATTAAATATTCAGAATTTACTCTTTCTTCCTGACGTTCATGTTTTCCCTTTGAAATCTCGGCAGCAGAATCATAACAAACGCCAGCAAACATAAGAAGAAACATGAAAACACGAATCATGCCATACGGAAGCCGAAAATATACCCTGCTCCCTTTTCCTTTCTTACTTTCTGCAAAAATTCCACACACATTGAATATCTGACTCGTCTTACGATACTTGTCTATTATTCCTTTACAATTCATAAGGCCAAAGCCATGACCATTCCTTACTTTATGATCAAATATCTCTGCCAGTTCTACTTCATCGATTCCCGACCCTGTATCCGAAACAGAAATTTCAACATAAGAAGACTTCTCTTCCGCATTTACAATAACCGAGCCACCCTTAGGAGTAAACTTTCTAGAATTGTCTGAAAGTGTGTTTAGCATAAACAAAGTCATAATCTTGTCTGCCTTGACAATAGCAGACGAAGGCTCAACTTTAAAATCGACACCCTTTAATTGAAATGAAATAGCCGACCTGGATAATATATCAAACACATCCTTAAGCTTGAAACTTTCAATATGCAGACTTAACTGACCTTGCTGAAGCTGAATCCAATGAGTCAACACGTCATTGTATTCATTAATTCGGTCTGTCAGTTCTCTCATATATTCATACCTCTCTAAATTCACTTTTTGTGAATCGGACGAGACTTCCAATCTTTTTATCTCATTAATTATTCTATCAATATAAGGCATCACATTATTAACGAGAAAGACTTTTGCTCTGTTATCCAAATTCCGACGTTTAGATTTATCGATATGCAAACGATACAAACATAGCTGTTCGCTTACACTTTCATATTTTTCGTCCAGGTCACTAAGATGTTGACCATTATATCTGTTCCATTCTTGTAAAGGCTTAAGCAAATCATCTATATAAATACCCGTGTTTCGTTTTTTCTTTAAACGCTTAAGCATAAAAAACAATGCAACAAGTACAAATATTAGCAATAGGATAAACATTATCAGGACATTAAGTTGCATTGACGTGTTTTCAAGTTGCTCAGCACGAGCTTCAAGCTGACGGTCTTGTCGAGTTTCTTCCTGCAAATCAAGATATTTGTTACGATAAATATCACTATTATTTTTGTCATCTACAGCAGAATAAACCAAGCTCAACTGCTCACAAATGCTGGCCACCAAATCAGGTGCCTGCTTTATGGCATTCTCAGCAAGTGCATTTTCCAAACAGATAAGAGATGATGTATAATCACCTAACTTCCAATAGCAGAAAGCCAATGTGCGGTAAGCACCTGCTGTCTGATAAACATCTCCATAACGGATAAATAATGTTAATGCCCTTTGTGCTAAATTCCCGGCAAGCAAACTATCCGGCATGTTATCTGAATTAAGATAATTTATGGCCCATTTATTATTCAACATCAGCCAATTTCTTTGGTCCCGGTCCAACAAATGTTCACTGATTGACTGTAATGAATTAGCCTCCCAATACACAAAATCACCTTGTTTTGCATAAATATAACATTTCAACAAATGCTCAAACTCTTTTTGAGCAACATCATATTTTGTTCTACCATCAACCAGTCCTCCGCTACCTAACTGATATAAGTAGCTAAGATATTGAGCAGTATCTTTCTGTATCTCAGTTACTGAATCAACATTCAAAACAGCATCTTTTGACTGACTCGTTAACCCTAAATAATAATAATATGTCGAACAAACAATTGAAAATTCTGATTTAGCATATATCATACGGTCAGACAAATGAACAGATAAAGAGCTGTTTTCTTCGTTAATTCGTTTTAATTTTGCTATTGCACGTTCACGATAGTCATAAAACCTTTTATTCTCAGATTCTCTTTGGCATAATCTCATACGTTGAATATCGGCAATCAACAACTCAACCTGATTGTCTGTAACAATATTCACACTGTCCAAATAACTATAAGCTTTTCCGTACTGCATTTTTGATATATAGAAAAATGCAATGTTGTTATAAGCCTCGGCACGCCCAGCCGAATAATCTCCAGAAAAGCGTAATGCCTTATTTGCATAAAAGAATGTTGAGTCTATATTCTTATAATGATACGCATAAGACATATCATTCAACTTGTCAACCTCAGCATTCTTGGCGTCAAAAGTACAAGCTGAAAAAAAGAAAAGGCTCATTATGTATATAAACATAATTGAGCCTTTTACATAATATTTTTTATCCGCGAGCCTTAGCAATATATCCTAAAGCCTCTTTACATTTATCAGTAATTGCCTGCCAATTGCCGGCTGCGACAACATCTTTCGGGAACAGTTTCGAACCCATGCCTACGCAGAATACTCCGGCCTTAATCCATGAATTAAGATTTTCTTCATCAGGAGATACACCGCCAGTAACCATAAGTTTTGACCAAGGCATCGGAGCCAACATTCCTTTAACCAATTTAGGACTAAGCACGTCACCTGGGAATATTTTACATAAATCACAACCCAATTCCTGTGCAAAGCCTACCTCAGAAACACTTCCACAACCAGGTGTATATGGAATCAGACGACGATTACATATTTTCGCAATCTCCGGGTTAAACAAAGGACCAACAACAAAATTAGCACCCAACTGTATAAATAATGCCGCTGTAGCCGGATCAACAACAGAACCGACACCTAACGCCAACTCAGGACACTCCTTTTCAGCATACTTAACAACTTCACCAAATACCTCATGAGCGAAATCGCCACGATTGGTAAATTCAAAAGCTCGTACACCGCCATCATAGCATGCTTTAATTACTTTTTTAGCAATCTCAACATCCTTATGATAGAAAACAGGAACCATTCCTGTTTTACCTATTTTATCTAAAACTGCAATTTTATCAAACTTTGCCATTTTATCTTTATTTTTATTCAATTATCAATTTTATCTTTGAACACGACCCGAAGCATCACCTCCTGCAAGATTTTCAACTTCCTCCGCAGACATAAGATTAAAATCTCCAGGAATAGTATGTTTCAATGCAGATGCCGCTACAGCAAACTCTAGAGCCTTACCTTGATTATCAGGATAAGTCAGCAATCCATGTATAAGGCCACCGGCAAAAGAATCGCCTCCACCTACACGATCTATAATCGGCATTATATCATAATGCTTGCTCTGATAAAACTCTTTACCATTATATATAAGAGCTTTCCATCCATTATGAGAAGCAGACAATGATTCACGAAGCGTTGAAACGACATACTTAAATCCAAACTCTTCCATCATGCCCTTAAATATTCCATAATATCCTTCAGCGTCTGTTTTGCCGCCCTCGACATCAGCATCTGGCTTAAAGCCTAGACAAAGCTGTGCATCCTCTTCATTGCCGATACATACATCAACATATTTCATCAATGGCTTCATTATACTTTGAGCCTTTTCTGATGTCCACAGCTTTTTACGGAAATTAAGGTCGACACTGACTGTAACGCCATGACGTTTAGCGGCTTCACAGGCAAGACGTGTAAGTTCTGCCGCCTTATCACTTATAGCTGGAGTTATACCACTCCAATGAAACCACTGGGCTCCCTCCATTATCTTATCAAAATCAAAATCCTCAGGATCTGCTTCAGCAATAGAACTGTGTGCACGATCATAAATAACCTTTGAAGGACGCATACTAGCACCAGACTCAAGGTAATATATACCTAAACGGTCACCGCCACGTGCGATAAACTGAGTATTAACGCCATATCTGCGTAATGCATTTAATGCACACTGGCCGATTTCATGCTTAGGCAATTTTGTTACAAAATATGCTTCATGGCCATAATTCGCAGCACTAACGGCAACGTTAGCCTCGCCACCACCGTATACTACATCAAAACTATCACTTTGAACAAATCTCTTCTGACCTGGAGATGAAAGGCGGAGCATTATCTCGCCTAATGTTACTACTTTAGCCATTTTCTTTAATTTTTTAATTTTTGAATGTTTATAGATTCATAATTTGTTTTTTCAGTTGACAAAATTAATATTTAAATTAAAACCAAACAAATAAAACAACAAAAAAATATGTTTTTCACAAAAATAGCGCTGTGTTTTCGCACAATTCAGTTTTTATTGCTATTTTTGCGCAAAATATTCCTCTTTATTTCAGGAAGCGGATTTATATATGAACGAAAAGATTAGAATTAAAGACATCGCTGAGAAATCTGGTGTATCTGTCGGCACTGTAGACCGGGTATTGCATAATCGTCCAAATGTTTCAAAATCAGCAAGGGAAAAGGTTGAATCAGTATTAAAAAAAATAAACTATCAACCAAACATGTATGCAAGCGCACTTGCATACAATAAGTCGTATACATTCTATTGCATCATTCCCAAGCACGAATCAGAAGCATATTGGGAAGAAATTGAAGAAGGTGCAGCAAAAGCATGCGAAGCAAGACGTGATTTTCACATCGATGTAAAAATGATGTATTATAAAAGATTTGAAAAATCAACTTTTATTGACGTATATAAAGAATGTCTAAAGTCCAATCCTAATGGAGTGATTGTTGTGCCTAGTGACTTGGAAACCACAAAAGGTTTTACGGATAAATTACATGAGCGCAACATTCCTTTCATTCTGTTAGACTCATATATGCCAGACTTAAAGCCGCTGTCTTTTTACGGACAAGATTCTTTCTGCAGCGGATATTTTGCTGCAAAAATGCTCATGCTAATAGCATCCGGTGAAAAAGAGATAATGCTAATGAAACAAACAAAAAATGGGAAAGTAGCCAGCAAACAGCAAGACAACAGAGAAGTTGGTTTTAGGCATTACATGCAAGATCATTTTCCTGGAACAAAAATAATCGAGCTCGACTTACCTCTAGACGAGGACACGCACAACTATGACTCCATTTTGGAAGAGTTCTTCAATGAACATCCACATATTCACCATTGTATTACATTATGCTCAAAAGGACATATTGTAGGAGAATTTCTATTGAAGACAAATAAAAGAGACATCCAAATAATGGGATACGACATGGTTGAAAAAAATGCGAAATGCTTAAGACTTGGAACAATATCATTTCTTATAGCGCAACATGCATTTATGCAAGGATACAACTGTGTCGACACGCTGTTTAAAGCAATTGTATTAAAGAAAAAAGTCGATCCTGTAAATTATATGCCGATAGAATTATTATCAAAAGAAAATGTAGACTTTTACAGACGTACTCAATTATAAATTATTTATAAAACTAAAAAACAAATCATTTTATGGAAAAAGCGCCATTTATAAAAATCAACCCGGCAGACACCGTCGTGGTTTGCTTAAGGAACTACTCTAAAGGAGAAAAAATAAACATTGACGACAAGTCAGTTACAGTTCTACAAGACACACCAATGGGACATAAAATTCTTCTACAAGACACACCCAAAGGTAAGAATATCATAAAATATGGATATCCTATCGGGCATGCAAAAGAAGATCTAAAAGCAGGACAATGGATTAATGAAAATAATCTGAAGACAAATTTATCAGGAAAATTGAATTATGAATATAACCCTGTAAATGAAGAACTGCAATTAGAAAATAAAAACTTGACATTTAATGGATATGTCCGTGCCAACGGAGAGGTTGGTATAAGAAACGAAATATGGATTGTACCAACTGTAGGATGCGTTAATGGTATTGCAGAAAAGTTGGCTGCCAAGCTGACTGCAGAAACAAAATTAGCAGGGATTGACGCAGTACATGCATGGCATCACAATTATGGATGCTCACAATTAAGTGAAGATCATGAAAATACTAGAAAGATATTACGCGACATCGTTCTTCATCCGAATGCAGGAGCTGTATTAATATTAAGTCTAGGCTGTGAAAACAACCAACCAGACCAATTTGAAAAATTATTAGGAGATTACGATAAAAACCGCATAAAGTTCTTAGTAGTACAAAAAGTTCAAGGCGATGAGATTGAAGCAGGAATGAACATTCTGCGCTCATTATATGATATAACAAAAAATGACATAAGAACAGAATGCCCACTTAGTAAGCTACGTGTAGGCTTAAAATGCGGAGGAAGCGACGGACTCAGCGGAATCACAGCCAATCCCCTTGTTGGCGAATTCTCAGATTTCATTGTAGCGCAGGGCGGAACATCCATACTTACAGAAGTTCCTGAAATGTTTGGTGCAGAAACAATTTTAATGAACCGATGTAAAAATAAAGACCTTTTCAATAAAACCGTAAAACTCATAAATGACTTTAAAGAATACTTTTTAAGTCATGGCGAACCAGTTGGTGAAAATCCTTCCCCAGGAAACAAAGCCGGAGGTATATCCACATTGGAAGACAAAGCGTTAGGTTGTACCCAAAAATGTGGAAGGGCGCCAGTCAGCGGCGTATTAAGCTATGGTGACAGACTCGCGACAAACGGACTCAATCTTTTATCCGCACCTGGAAATGACCTGGTTGCATCAACAGCACTAGCTGCAGCAGGATGCCAAATTGTATTATTTACGACAGGCCGAGGAACCCCATTTGGAACATTTATTCCGACAATGAAAATTTCAACTAATACTAACTTATTTAACAATAAGCCTAATTGGATCGATTTTAACGCAGGAGAACTAGTTGACGGAACAGATATGCAATCTTTACTTGATAAATTTATACAAAAGATTATATCTGTCGCAAACGGTGAAAGAACATGCAATGAAAATAATGGTTATAGAGAAATATCTATATTCAAAAATGGCGTGACACTTTAAACAGATAAAATTTTCAGGATGATAAAATTCATCCTGAAAATTTTCATATATAAGTGTCTGAACTCATCAAAAATATTATAAGCCGAAAAATAGCAACCATAAAAAATTATAAGAACAGACCAACAAGATTGTGAGGCAAATATGCAAGTTGTAATAAGAAATTTCATCAAATTATTATCAGCAGGTGCATTTCATACAAATGACGAGATAGAAGATATGTCGGAATTTAAATGGAATCAACTTTTATATATTGCAAAAATAAACAAAGTTGACGATTTTGTTACTTCCGGTATTGTTTTTTATGAGAATTCTTCAAACATAAATTTGCCGTTGCCCATTGAAAAGCTGATAGATAAAAGAATTCTTAATACAAATTTTGATACAGTTTCACAAAATTATATTTACAAGCAATCTAAGACAGCCATTAAAAAATTTTCCAATTCATTTCTTAACAAGCGATTAAACAAAATAATTTATAATGAGATTCATTGCATCGACACGTCGATTGATTCCTTAACCTTTTTAACAAGGAGTATTGATAATATAAATAATCTTCTTGCATCCAATTTTTATATTAGAGACTTAATTGAATTTGGTCTATATCTAAGAAATAATGGAAATAAAATTGACTTTCTAAAAATAGACAATTGGCTAAGCATATTGAAAATGAAAAAGATAATGAACTTGGTCGGTTACTATTTAATTTCACACTTCAAATTTGATACAGAAGAAATTCCATTTTACCATGAAAGCAAAAGGCCTATAAAAATGAAGCTGCCATTAAACACCATTCCACAAGCAGAAGAGCCTGCCGAAGAAAACCCGAAAGGCCAAAATATTCTTATATACAATATACCAAAGCCAAATACTGGGATGTTCAGATATATAACATACTATCCATTGGAAACATTTAGCATATTCTTCACGAATATTTTTAAAAGTCTTTCAAATATTGAGGAATAACTAAAATTTTATAAATTTCTTTGTTGTCCCAATGATTAAGTGTACCTTTGCAAAAATAAGAAATCTTACAATGAAACGATACATTTTCTTTATTATCAATTTGTTTTTACTCACACAAAATATTAACGCGCAGAGCTATGATAATTATGTTCAATGCGAAGACACTTGCAGACATATACACGGAATAGACCTCAGTCATTACCAAGGAGATGTGTTTTGGGAAACAATTGGTGAAAACAGCAAAATGGCATATGTGTATCTTAAAGCGACGGAAGGTGGTACACATATAGACAAGACATACGAAAAGAACATTGAACTTGCTCACAGATATGGACTAAAGGTAGGCTCCTACCATTTTTTCCGTCCAAAGACTGACCTGTCTCAACAATTGGAAAATTTTAAATCGCAATGCCGCCCAGGTGACCAAGATTTAATTCCAATGATAGACATTGAAACAACGGGAGGGCTAAAAACTGAAGAATTCTGTGATTCTCTTTTCAAATTTATCAAATTAGTTGAAAAAGCGTATCGCCAAAAACCACTATTATATACATATACAAATTTCTACAACAAACATCTTCAGGGTAAAATTGACGACTACAAATTAATGATAGCTCAATACTCAAAAGAAGAGCCAAAACTTGCAGACGGACGAGATTATACTATGTGGCAATATACAGCAAAAGGACGCATTAACGGCATAAACACGTATGTGGACAAAAGTCGTTTCATGGGCCGTCATAGCATGAGAGAAATTAGATTCAAACATTTTTGACAATAAATAATAAAACTATAATAAAAGAGGAATATAACAATGGCAATTATCAAATGTCCAGAATGCGGTCATCAGACCAGCGATAAAGCTCCAGTATGTCCTAATTGCGGAGTAGAAATTGCAGGAAAAATAATAAAGTGTCCATACTGCGGCGAGATTTATTTAAAAAGTGAGGTTGTTTGTCCCCATTGCCATAAATCGGCAACAGGCAATGAAAATTTATCAGAAGAAAATATTGAGCCACAGAACATTGATGCAGAAGACTTGACTAATAATCAACATCCTGCTCCGTTAGAGAACGACATTATTCTTTCACCACAAAAGGAAGTATACAACACACAAGAAAATGATGTGAAAAATACGGATAATTCCTCAACAAATAATTTTGACATTCAGCCCAAGAAAAAAAACAATAAAACAATTATTATTGTTTCTATCATTATTGCAATATTTGCTTTAGGGATATGTTTTCATGTTTACAAAAATGCTCAAACAGATAAAGAGGAGGAAGAATATGAATATGCCATGTCAAGCGAGGATCCGATGATTTTACAAGAATATCTAAACAATTTCAAGGATGCGCCACAGGAGCACATTGATTCAATCAATGCCCGTTTGCAAAGGCTATCGCAATTAGATCAAGACTGGACTAACGCCGTTGTAAGCGGAAGTAAATCAGCGTTAACCGAATATTTAAAAATGCATCCAGACAGTCCGCACAAACAAGAGGCATTAGACAAAATAGACTCAATAGATTGGGAACAATGTTCAAAGTTGAATACATCAGATGCTTATCAAATGTATATTGATAATCACTCTGACGGAAATCATTATGAAGAAGCGGTACTTGCACTAAAGAAAATAAAAGCCGATAAAGTAAGTTTGGAAGAACGTCAGGCTATCGGTAATATTTTCCATAAATTTTTCATTAGCATAAACGAAAGAGATGAAAATGGACTTATTTCTACTGTAAATGATTACGTCAACTTCTTAGGTAAGTCAAATGCAACAAAAGAAGACATTATCGTCTTTATGAACAAGCTGTACAAACAAGATGTACAAAGTATGATGTGGAGCATTTCAAGCGACTATAACATACAAAAGAAAGAAATCGGAGACGAACAATATGAGTATAGCGTAAGTTTCATGACTAATCAAAAAGTTGAAAAAACAGATGCCACAAGTTCCGTCAATAAATACAAGATTAGCGCAAAAGTAAATCCTGACGGCAAAATAACAGAGATGTCAATGACAAGAATAAATGAGTAAAATCTATTAAATATGTTCAGATTTGTCATCATAAGTTTACTGACACTATGTCTTAATATTGATATAATGGGCCAAGAAAGAACAATAAAATTTCGTGTTATACAAACAAGCGATGTGCACGGATGCTTTTTCCCGTATGACTTTATCGAACGGAAGCCTGAAGCTGGTTCATTGGCACGCATATCGACATACGTAAAAGAGCTCAGAAAGACTTATGGTGACAATCTTATATTAGTGGATAATGGCGACATACTTCAAGGACAGCCTACCTGCTATTATTGTAACTATGTAAAGCCAGAAAGCAAAAATGTCGCTGCATCTATCATTAATTACATGAAATATGATGCAGAAACAATTGGCAATCATGATATAGAAACAGGACATACCGTATATGACAAATGGATAAACGAAGTAAAGTGCCCAATGCTTGGAGCTAATATTATTAATAAAACTACAGGCAAACCATATCTTCAACCATACCTGATAATCAAACGTAATGGTATTAAGATTGCCATTATAGGTATGATAACTCCAGCCATACCAAATTGGCTTAATGAAAAACTATGGAAAGGCCTCTATTTCGAAAACATGAAAAACAGTGCCAGCTATTGGATAAAATATCTGAAAGAGCATGAATATCCTGACATCATAATTGGTTTATTCCACTCTGGCGGTGAAGGCGGCATTATCACGGATGAGTATGAGGAAGACGCATCCCTTAAAATTGCAAAAGAAGTTGCCGGATTTGATTTAATTCTATATGGGCACGATCATAAAAAACATATTGAGACTATAAAAAATAACAAGGGATTTAATGTGCTATGCATGAATCCTTCATCTAATGCATACTTTGTTTGTGATGCAGAAATAGAATTAACTTTAAATAAAGGAAAGATTATAAATAAACAAATAACCGGAAAATTAAAAGATGTAAGGTATCTGCCTGTCGACAATGATTTCATGTCATATTTTAAACCAGAAATAGACAGCATAAATAATTATGTAAACAGAAAGATAGGAACATTCAAAAACTCCATTTATACACGTGATTCTTATTTCGGAAGCAGTGCTTTTTGTGACTTCATTCAAAATATACAACTAAAAATAGCTAACGCAGACATATCGTTTAATGCCCCTCTGTCGTTCAATACAAGCATTAAAGCCGGTGATGTCTTTGTTGGAGATTTATTTAATCTCTATAGATATGAAAACCAGATTTACACCGTCAAAATGTCTGGAAAAGAGATAAAAGACTATCTTGAAATGAGTTATGGCTTATGGACAAACACAATGTCGGACAAAAACGACCACATAATGCTTATTCAGACAGACAGCATAAACGGGAAAATAAGATATGGATTTAAAAATCTTGCATTCAACTTCGACAGTGCGGCAGGAATCGACTATGAAGTAGATGTAACAAAACCATACGGGAAAAAAGTAAATATATTTAAAATGTCCAATGGAGAACCTTTCTACATGGATAAATGGTATAAAGTAGCAATGAACAGCTATAGAGGAAATGGTGGTGGTGAACTGCTGACCAAAGGCGCAGGAATACCAAAAGACTCTATTAAGAACAGAATTTTATCTGAAAGTGAACATGATCAACGTTATTACCTTATGAAAGAAATTGAAGATGCTGAATTTGTTAATCCTCAACCTAACAATAATTGGCGATTTGTTCCATCATCCTTAACAGAGGAGGCAATAAAGCGTGATAAGGAATTATTGTTCGGCAATAAATAATAAGATATCAAAACGATACATTTATATAAAATATAAAATCATTAATAATCATCCATTATGAAAAAATATTGGTTTGTTTTTTATCATACAGATTTATTGCTTGAGAAATCTGAAGACGGCACATACACAATTCCATTTCAAGAAGAACCACCTACAGAAACTACAGAACAAACCATAATACACAATATAACCCCTCTCAATAAAGCTGAGGTAAAAACATATTATATTAATGCCCCAATAAGCAATGACAAATTTGAAATGTGTAGCCTTAGGGCTTCCTACAACAAATTGCCGACATCTCTATATTTAAAAGCAGGAAAATGTGAAGAGATTCTATATTGGGACTCAACAACACAATATTGCGGTGTATGCGGCGGACATATGAAACTTAATTCCGACATTTCAAAAAAATGCGAGAAATGCGGAAAAGAAATATGGCCTCAACTAGCTACAGCAATCATAGTGTTAATACATAAAGGAGAACAAGTGCTGCTTGTACATGCAAACAATTTCAAAGGCAATTATTATGGGCTTGTTGCAGGCTTTGTTGAAACAGGAGAAACGTTAGAGCAAGCAGTTATACGTGAGGTAACAGAAGAAACAGGACTAAAAATTAAAAACTTAAAATATTATGCCTCACAACCTTGGCCATACCCATGCGGACTGATGGTTGGATTTTATGCTGAATATGAAAGTGGAGAAATAAAATTGCAGCGTTCTGAACTTGGAGCCGGAGGTTGGTTTACCAAGGATAAATTACCTGCGATACCAGAAAAATTATCAATAGCAAGAAAGCTCATTGATAATTGGCTTGATAAATTCGATAAAATATAATCAGGCATTCGACAAATTAAACCTATATTATCTATGTTAAGCCTATTCATAAGCCTAACATAGATAATATAATTAAGAGAAATCCTTTGATATATACAACATTTCAACCATTAAACCGCACTCGGTCATTAGGATTCGGTCGAAATTCTTACTTTATATTGAGCGGATTTTCGTTAGATTTTTTACAGGTATAGCAGGCTATGTCAAGAAAAAAGGACGGACAAAGAGAAACCAATAGAAACAAAAGACGGGCTAAAAGCATGAATGCACAAAATAGATAAAAGCTTAGAACAGAAGAAATGATACAACACATAAAAGCTATGTGCGGTATAAGGACTAATCTGGGTTAAATAAAAAGCAAATATATGTAAATCAAAGATGCACACATAATTGCAAATCTAAATCAGTTACATAAGAATGGTCTATCATCTGATAACTGCTTCCTATCTGATTTCTGTCAAAATATTTTGTCGACCCTACCTTTGCCGTTATTGTAAACTTTTTCAAAAAGTCATAACTTGCAACAATTGCACCCCTTAAGCCATGCCCATAGAATGAAGGAAAATAAAAAGAATAACGCAAGCCCTTTTCATAAGCATACACACGACTATCATAACTGTCTGTATTAAAATAGCCAAGCGACATATCTATATTAAGCACTTTTTTTAAAGAATAATGAATATTTTGTGAAAGCATCCAGCCAAAACTATTTTCTTTATACGATGTATAAGCAAAATCAACTTGTGTTTTCCACTTCCAAACATCAGAACTGTAAGCAGCAGAAAATCTGCCCCTATGATCAGTTTTATTAATTAAATCACTTTTATTACTATTGTCTTTCTCACGAATTTTCAAGCGATAACGGGCTATAAACGTCCAATTATGCTGAATGCAAGTTATTTGCAATAAATTATCCGATGAACAGGAACTGTTTGAAGCCTGGTACTTAGGCCACGCGAAATAAGCATAATCTGTATATGCCATTATATTCAACGACTGAGTTGGCCTCCATGTCAAACCTACATAAATACCACTTTCATTTTGAACAGCCCCACCCTCACTGAAACTTTCAGCAAACAACGCATAATATCTATAAGAATAAAAACGTTGAAGAGCCAAAAGAGTCAACCTGTCTGTAACACTAAAGCTTAACGTATTAATAGTAGCCAATGCATTACAACCACCTGACGCCGTTTCTCCACTGAATGATATTCGACTACCTGTATATCCATAATTTACGCCCACATTATAAAATGTCTTCCCATGAGCATAATATCTACGATAAACAGCATCTGTTTTAGGAACAAGTTCTTTATCTAAAGATGTATAAACAGCCGTAGCACCTGCATAAAAACCACCTATGCGATAGTCAACATTACCACCAAAAAGAATATGTGACGAATTGTTCTTTTTGGCCATCTCAGTTCTAGTTCTATGATAGCCCGACTTTAATATTGTAGCAATCGTACTGTCACCCTTATTTAGAGTGGCATCAAACTTGCGATAAGAAACAAACAGGCTTACATCTAAACCTTTTATCAGATTAAATGTCCCTGCAACACCTTGAAGATAATTACCATCAGATGTAGAAGAATGCGCCCTGATATTGCTGCCACCACGCCCCATGGACGAAAGTGTAGACAGTTTTCCAAAACCAAAATTATTATTAATAACAAGTCCCATACCAAAACGCAAACGATATCGCCCTAATGCTAAAGTCTTAAGACGGCCTAATTTCTTTAAAACAAGATAAAATGAATAAAAATCATAGCCCATACTATTTTTCCCGGCAAAAAATGGTTCTCCTGCATCTTGAGAACCAAGAATACCAAGTCTTACATAATCTCCATAATCAAAATCATACCTTACACTATGTTTATATTTATATCCTTCATATCCTTTAATATCACCTTTACGAGTATAAAAGGGTATCTTGACCGTACCTACTATTTCATGTTTACCATATTTCAATATAGTTTTCATTGACGGAAAAATCTTTTTGGACACATCACCGGCATAAGTAAAATAAAACAGAAGTCTACGTTTGTAATACGACAAATCATTTATCATAACAAGTTCACCTAAAGACTTCATAGGGCCATAACGATAAAGATACTCACTGATGGACTCTATGTCTTTAGCCGTTAAAAAAGGAAACTGTTCCAAATCTTCCCGAGAAGCAGTATTAATGTTTATTGGATTTTCTTCCAAATCACACAACAAATCAAAAGAAGACTCCCATGATGTAGATTCAACGTCCTCAAGTTCACTCAGTTGGTATAAAAATTGTTCCCATTCATGTGCCTGCTCTGCATTAATGGCCAATGACGACAATAACAATAAAATTACTATAATCAAGTTTTTCATTAATAGATTTTAAGTATTAGTCCGACTGCAAAATCCAAGTGTCACGTAAAACGTAAAAACACAGCATTGACAAAGTTACACATTTTTTACAAAAAGAAAACGATTTACGACATTTTATATCAACAAATTGGATAATAGTACTAAATTATTTTATATTATTTTGCTAATTTTGCAATAAAATACGACGTATTAAACCTACAATAGGAAATAAGACACATATTATTAATTAATACAATGCAAATAAATATGATAGACGATTTTTTAGATTTTAACAAAAAGTTTGTAGCAGACAAAAACTACGAGCCTTATGCCACTACAAAATACCCTGATAAAAAAGTTGCAATTGTATCGTGCATGGACACAAGATTAACGCAATTACTGATGGCTGCCTTAGGAATAAAAAACGGAGATGTCAAAATGATAAAAAATGCAGGAGGCATCATTCAGTCTCCTTTTGACAGTACCATACGCAGCCTGCTCGTAGGCGTTTACGAACTTGGTGTCAAAGAAATAATGATTATAGGTCATACTGACTGTGGTGCACAACATCTTGACCCAGATGAGATGATTAGTCTGATGCTGAAAAGAGGTGTATCGCAAGAGCAGATAAACATGATGAAATATTGCGGAATTGATTTCAGGTCATGGCTTAACGGATTTGACAGTTCTGAAGAAGCTGTAAAAAAATCTGTAGACATCGTAACGTGTCATCCTCTTATGCCAAAAGACATCACGGTAAGAGGATTTATCATTGACTCATATACTGGCAAGCTTTCAGAGGTACATATTAAACAATGAGAACAAAGACAAATTATCCTTTGTATGCAATTTAAAATAGTGAGATCAGTATCATAGTATGACAAAAATTTAAGGTTCATCCGACATTTCGAGTGATATGTGAATCATGTAGTGCAAATAACCTTAGT